>Ga0007827_10000006_pt1 | contig 86872 bp, 89 predicted proteins | sample CryBogCBE16Jul07_FD_60332 | JGI IMG/M metagenome (GOLD analysis project Ga0007827, IMG submission 60332) | Freshwater microbial communities from Crystal Bog, Wisconsin, USA - CBE16Jul07 | ecosystem: Environmental > Aquatic > Freshwater > Lake | place: Crystal Bog, Wisconsin, USA | collected...
AACGGTCGCTATGTAACGGTCGCTATGTAACGGTCGCTATGTAACGGTCGCTATGTAACGGTCGTTATGAAAAGTCAGAACTAATTTATATTTAGTTTTTAAAGTTTTTATTCATTGTTACCGACTAGATATTATTTGTCAATTTTTTTAAAGTTTTAACAAAAGACATGTCAAAAAACACACGTGACCTAATCGGTTATGGTGCAAATCCTCCGCACCCTCACTGGCCCAACAACGCGCGGATCGCCTTGCAGTTCGTATTGAATTACGAAGAAGGTGCGGAATGCAACGTCCTGGATGGAGACGCCGGTTCAGAGCGTTTTTTGTCCGAGATTGTGGGTGCTGAGAGCTACCCTGCCCGCCACATGAGCATGGAATCAATCTATGAGTACGGCTCGCGTGCTGGCGTGTGGCGAATTTTGCGGGAGTTCGAACAACGAAAACTTCCCTTGACTGTTTTCGGTGTGAGTCTGGCCTTACAGCGCAATCCCGCTTTAGTCGAAGCACTGCTCGCCCAGGGGCATGAAATCGCCTGTCACGGTCTACGCTGGCTACATTATCAAAATATTGATATTGACACTGAGCGAGCGCATATGAAGAGCGCGACCGCCATGATCAAAGAACTCACAAATGGCTTGTGGCCAGCGGGTTGGTACACCGGGCGAGACAGTCCTAACACTCGGCAACTGGTGGTTGAGCACGGTGGTTTTGAATATGACAGTGATTATTATGGCGATGATCTGCCGTTCTACATGCCAGTTTCAAAAGCTGATGGCGAAGTGATTAACCAGTTAGTCGTGCCCTACACTCTGGATGCAAACGATATGCGCTTTGCAACGCCACAGGGATTTAATACAGCACAACATTTTTTTGAATATCTGCGTGATTCCTTTGATGCGTTATATGCTGAAGGCATAGATCAACCCAAGATGATGTCGATCGGAATGCACTGCAGATTGTTAGGTCGACCTGGTCGCATTGTTGCTTTGCAGAAATTTCTGGACCACGTCGCAAAACACGATAATGTGTGGGTGGCCAGGCGTGTAGATATCGCCAGGCACTGGAAAGAGCACCAGCCCAAATGACACTGTTAGACCAACGCGTTGTCTGGATCACGGGTGCAAGCGGTGCCATAGGCTCTGCGATTGCTCACCGTGCCTGTCAAGAGGGTGCGCAAGTTATTTTGTCTGGCCGCACCCTCTCTGCTTTAAACGCGATTGCTGAGCAGCTAACAGATAAAGGCTATCAAGCCTTAGCTATTCAAACTGATGTGAGCGTTGCTGAAAGTGTTCAGCAAGCAATCGAACAAATATTGTCCCGTTTTAAGCGCATCGATTGCCTCGTGAACTCCACGTCAATTTCAGCCTTCGGGAGTTTTCTTGACCTATCAGATGAAACTTGGCTTGGCGTGATCGAGGCCAAGCTATTCGGTTATATGCGAACAATGCGTGCTGTACTGCCACACATGGTGGCACAGGGCTCAGGTTCGATCGTTAATATCTCCGGGCGTAGTGGACATCAGCCAACGACCACACATTTACCAGGCGCCTGTGCCAATGCGGCAATAAACGTCCTGGATAAAGGTCTGGCCGATGCCATGATAGAGCATGGCATTCGTGTCAACACCGTCGCACCCGGCCCTATCGTATCGGAGCGTTTTGAAAAACTTCAAAGCATGACTGCCGCGATTGCGGGACAAAAAGTACAGCAATTCAAACAGGCGGGTACGCCTGAAGATGTTTCAAACGCAGTAGTTTGGCTACTCTCTGAACAAGCCAGACATATAACTGGTACGGTCATGTCGGTTGATGGCGGTGCGACAGCGACTGTTTAGTTTTGTTTGCTCAGATCAGCATTTGCTTGAGTTTTCGCACAGCGCAGTCGGGAGTAGTCAGTACTGGAATACTAATATTTTTTTGTGCCTCTGCGGCTGCCGGTGACATGGAAAACTGTCCAAAGACGATTGCTGAGTAGCCCTTATTCTGGGCGGCAACAGCTGTCGCAACGTTGGCAATGAGTCGATTGTGTTCCTCCTGATTACCTGCTCTTAATGCGTCCAGCGCACCAGGGACCATGACTGAATCCACTTCAACAAACTTGTTTCTAGCTTTTGACATCTCGGCTAGTTCGCTTCTTAGTGCAGCCACCGAGGGTTCAAACGTCGTCAGTAGCGCAATTTTTCCACCAAGCTCAAGGACTTCCTCGAACAGTGCTTCATTTGGGGTCAGAATTGGGATGGGGTGTTCCGCTTTAACCTCTTCGATCGCTGAACCAAAGGCCGAACAAGTAAATAAAATAGCAGTCGCTCCTGCGTCAGCGCAGTAATTGCCGATTGTTTTAAAGCGGGCTTTCATCGCATCGGTCATTCCCCCATCCTCTTTTAAATCAGAGGCGAGTGATTCTTCCAGAATGTTACTGATACGCGCATCAGGCCAGAGTTTTGTAAAACTTGTCTTTGAGGGTGCGATCGAAACATCGACAGCGTGGATGAGATAAATTTTTTCTTGATTTTTCATAGATATCTATTCTGGTTGTATCTTGGCTGTTTTAACAATATCCCCAGCGCGCGAAATCTCGTTACTTAATAATTTTTTGAGCTCCACAGCGCTGCCTATCATCGGTTCGACGCCAGCGGCCTGTACTTTTTTAACAGTCTCGGGATCTCTTAAGACATATTCAATTTCCCTGGATAATTTATCGATAATTGCCCCTGATGTTTTAGCAGGTGCAAAGACCGCAACCCAGGCTGAATATTCAAAACCTGGCAGCCCCTCCTCTGCAGCTGTCGGTAAATCTTTCGCAGCCGGATGACGCGTCAGACTTGTGACGCCGAGTGAGCGCAGGCGCCCAGCCATGATGTTGGGCATGGCTGTTGCAACCGGTTCGCAGATCAGTTGAAGTTGTCCTCCCATCAAATCATTCAGTGCCTGGGGAGAGCTTTTGTAATTAATCATTTGCAAGTCGATTCCAGCCATGGACTTGAACATTTCAACGCAGATTTTCGAGCCACTCGTAGCGGTGCCGTAGTCCATTTTCCCTGGCTGTGCTTTGGCCAGTGCAATAAACTCTTTCAAATTCATTGCAGGGACATTCGGGTTAATCACCAGGATATTGAAAAACCCCTGAAATGCCATAGAGACTGGTTCGAGGTCTTTGACTGGATCAAAGGGTAAAGACTTTCGTAAGTGATAATTTGCAGCCAGCGTAGTACTGGATCCGAGGACAAGCGTATAGCCATCCGCAGGGGACTTGACCGCAGCTTCAACGCCTATCAGACCTTCGGCACCTGGTCGATTTTCAACAATCACTTGCTGACCAAGTCGCTCGCCAAGTTTTGCTGCAAAAATACGAGCGACAACATCGCTTGCGCCGCCGGCTGCTAAGGGAACAATTAATTTAATCGGTTTGTTTGGCCAAAGCTCACCGCCAGTTTGCGCAGATGAGGAGCTTACCAGCGCTAGAAAGAATGTCAGAACAAAAAATAATTTTTTTAAAAAATGCTGAATTGCCGAGCAAAACATGACTTGTCTCCGGATACGCTTGCTCTGTGGCAAGTCTTGTAGGAAAGATCATCATGCCGTGCGCGGGCTATTTGGTCAACACCTCTGCGCGATTATCCGGGTTTGCGGTAAGCGTTTTCTGCCCAGCTATAGGCGCTGGTCGAATTCAGTTTAAAGTTTGCACTGACTTTGACTCGCGCGATCAGTTCCCCCTCAAGGTCTGTGGCGCTGAGTAAAGCGTGAGGGTCATCCTCATCTGGCACGACATCCAGAGCAATCTCTATCTGCTGATTTGCAAGTGTGATCATCTGTTTTTTATGGTGCAAAGCGTGCATGTGCTGTTCGTGACGCCTCACCACTTCAGATGCCGTTTTAACCAAGGTGTTAAAGGCATTGACATCAAGAGGTTTCGGATTTTTCTTATCCCGACCCATTGTCCAGGGACCTATCAGCGCAGGCTCGGGCTCACCCTCTTTTATCATTTCAACTGCCCAGCCGTCATCGTCAGCGTTTTTGATCACGCGAGCGGTCCAGCCCTTGTTGACCCAGAGTTTGGGTTCCATGATGGAGTCAGGTTGATCGGCAGGGTCGTTTTCAAGTTCAGTGTGTGAGGTCATGTTGACATTCTACTTGCCCTACCCAGCCTAAATGATCAAGCGCGCCTTTAAATCCGCAATCGCAGACTCGCTATAGCCAAGTTCACGCATGACCTCCTCTGTTTGCTCGCCACGCTCAGGTGTGGCAGTTCTGATTTCGCTAGGTGTGCGTGATAAACCAACGGGTTGCCCCACTAATTTGATTTCACCAAGTTGGGGGTGGTGCACGGGCGTCGCAATGCCCAGATGCTGTGTTTGGGCGTCGTTAAACACCTGGTCCATGCGGTAAATAGGGCCGCACGCGACGCTAGCTTGCTCAAAACATTTAATCCACTCAGCCGTTGATTTCTGGCGAGTAATCTCACATAACTCTTGATTGAGCGCGACACGGTTTGCCGAACGTAACTTACCCGACTGATATTCCTCGCGTGCCAGCAAATGCTCAGCACCTGCAGCCTTGCAGAGCCTCTCCCACATCTGCTGCGCACCTGCTCCCGCGATATTAATATGACCATCCGAGGTTGGAAATACACCGGTCGGTATAGAAGTAGGATGATCATTACCAGCCTGCTCAGGAATCTCCTTGTTGATCAACCAACGGGCAGCCTGGAAATCCAGCATCCCAATCATAGACTCAAGCAAGGAGGTCTGAACCCACTGGCCTTGCCCTGATTGCTCTCGCTCGAGCAGCGCTGTCAAAATCCCAAGCGAACAATACAGTCCAGTCGCAGAGTCAGCCACGGCAATGCCAGCACGCACGGGCCCCTGACCTGGAAGCCCAGTGATTGCCATCAAGCCTCCCATGCCCTGGACAATCTGATCGTAACCAGGTCGATTCGCATAGGGACCGTCCTGACCGAACCCTGAGACACTCGCGTAGACCAGGCCAGGATTGCTGGCACGCAGAGTTTCATAATCAATTCCTAGCCGAAATTTTACGTCTGGGCGGAAATTTTCAACAATCACGTCAGCCGTATCCGCGAGCTTTTTAAAAATCGCTAGACCTTCAGGGTCTTTGAGATTGAGAGTCAGGCTACGTTTATTGCGGTGAAGATTCTGAAAATCCGGACCCAGGCGGGTATCCCCCCAGCCATCACTGACGCCCAAGGCCTCAGGAGTTTCGATTTTAATAACATCCGCACCCCAGTCACCCAACTGTCTGACGGCCGTTGGGCCTGATCGCAAGCGTGTCAGATCAAGGATTTTAAAACGTGAAAGTGGGCCGCGTCGTGCTTGTGTTTCGCTAGTCATGCTTGTCTCTTTTTATTTGATTATTTTGGATTTGTGTTGAGCTCAACAACTTTTTTCCAGCGCAGATTTTCACTTTGAATCATGGCTGAGAAATCCTCTGGCTTGCCCTGAATCACTTCAAAACCCGCAGCGACAAGTGCTTGTTGTACATCAGGCATAGCAAGTATTAAATTAATCTCCTGATTTAGTTTGTTCACGATCTCGCTAGGTGTTCCCGCTGGGGCAATGATCCCGTACCAACCACCTGCGTTGAATTCTGGATACCCAGACTCCGTTGCACTTGGTACATTTGGTAGTGCCGCTGCACGCTTATCGCCTGTTACAGCTAGCGGCTTGAGTTTTCCTGCATTGAGCAGTGGAATGGCTGAAGGAAGGCTAGCGACCATGACATCTATATCGCCTCTGGCAAGCTCGACCACAGCGGTACTTGCATTTTTATAGGGGATATACAACATCTTTGCCTGAATCAATGACTGAAATAGCACACCGATCAACTCAGTCTGGGAAGACGTAGAGGAGTACGTCGCACCATTGGTCTTAGCTTTTGCAAAGGCTGCGAGCTCTTTTAAATTGTTATAGGGTGCGTCTGGGTACGTCACCATCAGGTAAGGTTGGTTGACACCAACAGCTATGGCAACAAAGTCTTTGAGCGGGTCGTAGCCTATGTCTTTGTAGACATAGGGATTGACAGCCATCGTGCTTACAAGCGCAACTGTGAGGGTATAACCATCTGGTGCCGCTTTGGCGCCAAAGGCTGTACCAATACCACCTTGCGCACCGGGCTTATTTTCAATAATGACCGACTGATGGAGAGCTTCGCTCAGTTTTTGGCCAATAATCCGACCAAAGGCATCGGTTCCACCGCCTGGTGCGTTAGGAATCACGATTCGGATAGGATGGTCAGGATAGGCAGCATAAGCAATATCTGTCACAACAGATAAAATCGCACACAGACATAAACACTTACAGGCTGTCAGGCAGGCGCTTAGGGCGTCTGTTATGTTTTTTTTCACTTCAGGGTCTCCAACACATTCCGTTGGCAATTTTCAGGGCTCAAAGTCTCGCTCAGCGCCCTAGTTTGCCTATGCACGTAGAATAATGCATTCACGATCTTTTTATCTTGTTTAAAGGCTGTTACTGATGAGTCAAACTCACCCTTCCGAACAAAAGCAGCTTCAGACAACACCAGAGCTGACCATTGCTGGTCGTATTGCCACAATCAGATTTCGTAATCCAGCATACGCCAACAGATTAAGCCCGTCGGATCTGGATGTAATTAAAGAACACCTAATCGTCGTTAATCAAAACGAAGAGGTGCTTGTTTTACGCTTCATCGCCGACGGAAAATACTTCTGCAGTGGCTATGATATTTCTTCCCTTGCAGCGGAGTCTGCCCCCTCCTCCACGTATTTTGGTGACACGGTTGATCTGATTGAAACAGCCCGCCCCATCACTATTGCTGCTATTCAAGGCGGAGTCTATGGTGGCGGCACTGATCTGAGTCTTGCCTGTGATTTTCGTCTCGGCGTGCCGCAAGCAAATATGTTCATGCCAGCGACCAGACTTGGCTTGCATTTTTACCCTGGTGGCATGGTGCGCTATATCACTCGACTTGGCTTGAATAATGCTAAAAAATTATTTTTGACTAGTCAAAAAATTGAAGCGCAAGAAATGCTGGATATTGGCTTTCTGACTGAAATTCTTGAACAGGAACAGCTACTGGTCAGGCTCGATCAATTAAGCGAGCAGCTTGCGGGCATGGCACCACTTGCCTTGATTGGCATCAAAAAACATATGAATTTAATTGCTCGCGGTATCGTCGACGATGAGGCTATTCGCGCAGCAGTGGCTATTTCAGAAAAATCCAATGACATCAAGGAAGGCGCTCTTGCCTGGAAAGAAAAGCGCGCGGCCCGATTTACAGGAACATGACTATGACTAACAAAAATAATCGCCCTGCCCTTGTGCTGTTATCAGGACATCTTTGCAGTGAAAAACTGTGGGAGAACCAGCTCAAAGCTTTTTCAGAGGACTTTGAATGCCTACCCTATGTTTTTCGAAAAGGTGATTCGATAGAAAATTTTGCTCAACAGGTCCTGGAGAGCGCACCAGTTTCCTTTTCGCTGGTGGGGCTTTCCATGGGTGGCTATGTGGCTTTTGAAATTATGCGTCGCGACCCAACACGCGTTAAAAGACTGGCTTTACTCGATACCTCCGCCGAAGCAGATACACCTGCGCGTACCGCACAACGTTATGTTGACATGAAAGCGGCAGACGACCTTGGGCTCGAGGCCTTTGCCAAAACACTGCCCCAACGGTGGATGCATCCAGTTCAGGCTAGTCAAGCCGTTTTCGGACAAGCAGTTGTAGAAATGGTTTTAAGCGTAGGGATCGCAGCTCAGAAACAGCAAGCGCTGGCCTTAATGAACCGCGTCGACTCCTTTCCTACACTTGCAACGATTGCTTGCCCTACGCTGGTGCTGTGCGGGCGTGAAGATCAGGCTACACCACTCTCCATGCACGAAGACATGGCCAGATTCATTCCTGACTCACAACTTGTCGTTGTTGAGCAGTGTGGACATCTGTCAACGATGGAGCAGCCTGAGGTCGTCAACGCAGCGCTGCGACAATGGCTCAGTCGTTAATGCACTAGAAGTTAAGGCGCGTTCGCGACAACTTCCTGGATCTGCGCAAGAGTCAGGTAACCTCTTTTCTCTGTGTCGATTTTATCGAACGCTTCGGCGATACGTGGCATACCTGCTTTGGCTTCTTCGAGGGTTAATTTACCGTCGTGGTTTTTATCTGCAGCTGCAAAACGCTCAGCAACTTCTTTTGCTCGACCCGTCAATGGTGGATCTGCAGCAAATACGTTTGTGGCACAGGCAAGCCCGAGCACAAAAGTAATTGTTGTATTGAGAAACAGTTTTTTGCTGGTGGACATGGTTGTCTGGCTCCGTGAGTTGAATGCCGAATAACTATAGCGCATTCAAAGGGATTTTTAGATATGAAACCCCATTATTTTCCTCAGGAGGCATACATCCTGCGCGAATATTAATTTGCACTGAAGGCAGTATCAGCACGGGCATTTCGAGTGTGGCGTCTCGCTTGGTTCGCATTTCAATAAATGCCGCTTGCGTCACGCCGTCTTTGAGATGAATATTGTTTTTTCTTTGTTCAGCCACCGTTGTTTCAAACTTGGCGGCACGACCAGCCGGTGGATAGTCGTGGCACATATATAAACGTGTTTGCTCTGGATAACTCAAAAGCCTCTGGACCGAAGAGTAGAGAGCTTTTGCATCGCCACCGGGAAAATCGCATCTGGCCGACCCGACATCAGGCATAAACATGGTATCCCCGACAAAAATAGCATCCGCTACTTTGTACGCCATGCATGCCGGCGTGTGCCCCGGCACATACAAACATTGAAAAGATAAATTGCCAAACTGGAGTGTTTCATCTGCTTTGAGCAGATAGTCGAATTGCTTACCCTCAGTATCAAAGGATTGTTCAAGATTGAAAACACCCTTGAATACTTTTTGTACAGTCTGGATGTGTGCTCCTATTGCAATGCGACCACCAAGTTCAGCTTTCAGGTGCTGGGCCGCGGATAAGTGATCCGCATGTGCGTGAGTTTCTAAAATCCACTCGGTTGTTAAACCGTGCGCGCGGACAAAATCGATCACTTTATCCGCTGAATGCGTTCGCGTCCTGCCAGATTTTGGGTCGTAATCGAGAACTGAGTCGATAATGATGCATGGAGAACTTTGTTTTTCAAACACCACATAGGTAAATGTCCAGGTCGCTGTATCAAAAAAGGATTTAATAGTGGCTGACATTCGCTTCACCTGTTTCTGAACTTATTTAAGTTGTATATTATATTACTTATTGATATTAGTTAATAACTATAAATAATTAAAGGCATATTTTGGATTCGCTTGTGATCAGTCTAGTCCTGGGGTCTATTGTGGGATGCCTGCTTGCTCTGACCGGTGCTGGAGGGGCAATTTTGTCTGTTCCACTACTGGGTTTTGGCTTGAATCTCACCGTCACCCAGGCTGGTCCCATCGGGCTATTAGCCGTATGCCTGTCTGCCGGTATAGGTGCCGCGATCGCTTTGCGAGCAAAAATATTACGCTATCGCGCAGCAATGTTTATGGCCATCTTCGGTTTGATTTTGACCCCCTTTGGCATCATCCTCGCCAGAGTGATTCCTAATAAACCGCTCAGTATTGGTTTCGCGCTATTACTTTGCGTGGTTGGCCTCAGGCTGTTACTCAACGCACTCAGAGAAATGGCAGGTACGCTTGCTGTTGAATCCAAACCGCCGCCCTGTCAGTTGAATCAGTCTATTGGCAGATTAATCTGGACTGTGCCGTGCGCCCGCTCTCTTGCCATCGCGGGGGCCAGTGCGGGTTTTTTTTCCGGGCTCTTAGGTGTAGGAGGTGGTTTTATTATTGTTCCCTCTCTGAAACGATTTACTGATTTACCAGTGAAGTCAATTGTCGCAACCTCACTGGGTGTCTTAACAATCGTTTCTTTTGGCAACGTAGCCATAGCAACAATCTCTGGCACCATGATCTGGTCTATCGCACTGCCCTTTGCAGGCGGTGCACTGGCCGGCATGATGCTGGGACAACAGATTGCAAAGTTTATGTCTGGTCCCAGACTTCAGCAGTTTTTTGCTTTATTCACTCTCTTCATCGCTGCGCTGATGTTATTTAAAGCCCTCGGCCAGTGAGGCATCAATCAGACGTCTGGCGATACTGACCGGGTCAGGTAATTTGGGCAGATCATTTTTTGAAAACCATGCAGCAGCCTCTATCTCATTGGGATCGATATTAATCTCGCCGCCTGCATAATCAGCAAAAAACGCTAGCATCAGTGAGTTAGGAAAAGGCCAAGGCTGGCTTTGAAAATATCTTAAATTAGTGATTTCAACACCGACCTCTTCTCTTACCTCGCGCATACAGCACTGCTCAAGAGTTTCGCCAGGTTCTACAAAACCAGCGAGCGCACTAAATACGCCGGGCTTGAAGTGCGGACTACGACCAAGTAACAACTCGTCACCACGCTGAATAAGAATCATCACTGCGGGAGAAATCCGTGGATAAGAGACTAGTTTGCAAGACGGACACTCCATGCCGAATTCGGTTGTTTTTTTAAATTGAACCGTACCGCAGCGTCCACAAAACCGGTGATTTTTTTGCCAGTCCATCAACTGTGTACCGCGTCCAGCGAGAGTAAAGGCTTGCTCGCCAGCCGCAGCAAAAAGACTGCGCACAGGCATCAGTTCACCCTGTACGTGCTCAGGAATCGTATCGAGATCCAGTGCGTAACAGGGTTTTCCCTGCCATTGTCCAATCAGTAAAGCTTCCTCAGGGTGACCAAATTGCGCTGGACTGCCGAGAGGGAAAACCTGATCGCTTGAGGTCTCGGTATGGACTAGTACCTGATTTTCAAAACGCAGTAGCCAAAAACTTGATTCACTCATCAGAATTCCAGAAGCTTTAAAAAAGAAACATTAGGATTTAAAGAAAACACCTATTAAATAACCAAATCACTTTAAAGTCTAAAGATCTCTAATGAAATGGCGAAGAACATTGTATTCTTTTAACTCAAATTTAATTAGTACGAATTTTCACTGCAAATAAATCATGGCAGAAAATAGTGCAACTCCTGACGGCCTGGAACAACTTGAGTTAAGACTCAAACAAGATCTTGCATGGCTGGATTTACCTGCAAAGGAGTGGGTGATTGCGCGTGCCGTTGGAGCCGTCCCGATGATCGATGTGGCAATCATCGGCGCGGGGATGGCTGGGATGGCTGCGGCGGCTGCGCTTAGGTTGCTAGGAATCAGAGCCGTTCTTTTTGATCGTGCGCCAAAAGGCTATGAAGGACCTTGGGCGACTACCGCCAGGATGGAGACCTTAAGATCTCCAAAACAACTCACAGGCCCTGCTCTTGGTTTACCAGCACTGACCTTCAGGGCTTGGTTCGAAGCACAGTTTGGCCGTTACGCCTGGGAGAGTCTGGAGAAAATTCCCCGCCTGCAGTGGATGGACTATTTGCGCTGGTATCGACGCGTGCTGGAATTGGATGTGCGTAACGAACATATCATTCGCCAAGTCTCGCCTGTCAAATCAGGGCACGTTGAGCTTCATATAGAAACATCCTCAGGTTCTGAAGTTGTGCATGCAAGGCGCGTGGTCATCGCTTCAGGTCGTGATGGTCTTGGCGGCCCGTACGTTCCAGATGTTGCCCAAACGATACCAAAACAGTTTTGGGCGCATTCATCCGATCCCATTGATTATGGTTTTTTAAAAAATAAACGTGTTGGTGTTGTTGGTGCAGGTGCCTCGGCGATGGACAGTGCGGCAACTGCGCTGGAGGCAGGCGCAGCGAGCGTAGATTTATTAATCAGACGACACGATATGCCGCGTGTCAACAAAGGCAAAGGCGCGGGTAATCCTGGCTTAACCAATGGCCATGTAGATTTACCGGATGAGTGGAAATGGCGTATCCGTCACTACATCAATTCACAGCAAGTTCCTGCTCCACGTGGCAGCACGTTACGTGTTTCAAAATTTTCAAACGCTCGCTTTAATTTTGGTTGTCCGATCGAACAGATCAGGCTTCGTAATGAGCGAATACATATTGTCACGCCACGCGCTGACTTTGAATTTGATTTCCTTATTTTTTCGACTGGTTTCAGAATCGACTGGCACGCCCGTGCGGAATATGCAAGCATCGCGCCATACGTTCGCTCCTGGAGTGACCGCTATCAGCCCAACTCAAACGAAACTGATCAAGAGTTATCGGATTCACCAGATCTTGGTTCTGTCTTTGAGCTTCAGGAAAAAGTTGCAGGAATTCGCCCCGGGCTCAGTTCAATTCATTGCTTCTGTTACCCGGCGGCGCTCTCGCATGGAACTATTTCTGGCGATATCCCGGCGATTAGTGATGGTGCAAAAAGGCTGGCACAAGGCATAGCGAGTTCTATTTATCGCGAAGATGTTACGCAACACTATGAACGTATGCTCGCCTTTGATGAAGCAGAACTGTTGGGCGACGAATGGTTACCAGCACAATAACTTCACGCTAGATTTACCTGAACATGTTTATTTGATTTTTCACAATACTCTGGACTTTCCGGCTCTTTCTATGACACAACACACACCAAACGATACGATTGATAGTTTATTAGGCCTCAAGCCTGGCATGACTACATACGCCGTGCGACACGAGCGAGAAAAAGTTGTCTTGGCTACGCAAGGTAGTGAGCAGGGTTTATTCGATCCTGAGCTGGCAGGACTGACAGTTGAGGAGCGTTTACTTGCAGCCTTATTGGCCTGTGCTCTAACACCAGCCAGCGAATTGTTGAATGAATATAAATCCAGGCTTGAAAAAAATGGCTCACCATCAACGCTGATTGATTCTGTCTCACGGGCCGAACTGAACAATATTCAACCAGCTCGGCTTAAATCCATTTTGACTTTTACTCATACCCTGATCACTGATCCAGTGCGTGCTGATAAACAAGCTTTACTGGCACTTCAACAGGATGGTTTAAGCACACCCGAAATCGTTACCCTTGCGCAGCTCATTGCATTTGTATCCTATCAAGTCAGACTCGCTGCCGGACTTAAAGCCATGAAAGCACTGGAGCAAAAAGCATGAATCAGCCTATCCCCGAACTCATCAAAATAAAAGGTTTTACCAACGAGACCCTTGGCTGGGATGCATGGCTCGATGTTGTAAAACTAGAAACCGCCTCACCTGAGCAAATCGCAGTGCTCGAGGAAAGCCATCCTAAAGCAAAGGTCTCTGATTACTATTTGTTTTTAGTCCATCAGCCTGAAATATTGCGTCAGCGCTCAGCCGCATTCAATGCCATTATGTACGCTCCGGGAGGTATGCCGCGCGCAGAGAGAGAGCTGGCATCAAGCGTCGTCTCGCGCGTCAACGGCTGTGTCTATTGCGCCTCAGTTCATGCGCAACGCTTTGAACAACTCGCTAAACGTTGCGATGTGATCAAAGAAGTATTTAATGACCCTTATACAGCGGGTACCAATGAACGTGAACAAGCGATTATCGCGTTTTCGATCGCACTGACAAAAGAGCCAGACCAAATCAATGCACAGCATATTCAAACGCTTAAAAACGTTGGTTTAAACGACACAGAAATACTGGATCTGATTCATTCAATCGCGATTTTTGCCTGGGCTAATCGCCTGATGCTTAATCTCGGTGAGCCCGTATATTCCTGATGCGCTTAAAGGAAAAATCATGAACGCATACACCAGATTTTTTGCCCGCAGTGCTGTGATACTTTTATTGCACAGTGCAGCTGTTCAGGCTAGCGACTGGCCCTCCCCCGATAAGCCGATTCAAATAACGGTGCCCGGCCCAGGCGGCGGCGGAACTGGAGATACCCTTGCCCGCATGTTCGCTGAGCAGCTCGCTACGCGTTTAAAAACAAGCGTGATCATTGAAAACAAACCTGGTGCCAATGGAAACATTGGTGCAGCGGCTGCTGCTAAATACTCGCCCGATGGCTATCGGTTTCTGTTTTCCTGGGCGGGTACTTTAGCGGTTAGTCCAAATCTCTATGCAACGCCTGGATTTGACTCACAAAAAGATTTCTCACCGATTGGTCTGATCTGCGATGTACCCAACATACTGGTTGTGAATAACAACCAGCCTGTTAAAACAATTCAGGAGTTCATTGACTACGCAAAAAACAATTCTGGAAAACTTAATTTCGGTTCGACAGGTATTGGTAGTTCGATGCATTTGGCCGGCGAACTGTTTATGGCTGAAACGCAGACAAAAATGGTGCATGTGCCCTATAACGCGCCGAGTATCGCCACAACCAACTTGATGGCTAATGATATTCAATTAATGTTTCAGCTCATTCCTGGTATCGCCGGTCAGGTCAAAGCGGATAAAGTGCGCGCGATTGCAATCATGTCTCCTACCCGCTCCCCTGCACTACCTGCAGTGCCGACAACGACTGAACTTGGCTTTCCAAAGCTTATCTCTTCGACCTGGTTTGCCTTGCTTGCACCAAAAGGAACCCCGGAAGCGATTATCAAGCGCGTCAACACGGAACTCAACGATATATTGAAGGATCCAGCTTTCAGGCAAAAACTTGCAGATGTTGGTGCTACGCCAATGGGCGGATCGCCAGAGGATTTAAGCAAGTATCTTGCAGACGAAATCTTGAAATGGGGGACAGTCATACGCACTGCAGGTATCAAGAACCAGTAAGCCCAGCATGAATCAGGAGCGCTTGAGTCAAACGCACTATACTGCGGCCTCGCTGTCAGACTTAGACAGCTGTAATGCATTTCCTTCTAGCGGTCTCAACAACATGCAAACTGATACTTTCATCCCGGGTAAGGACGTCTCACTCGAAACGACCATCGAGACCATGCAGGCCAAACTCGCTCGCAGGGGTTTTCGTCTCGATGAGTCTTCGTGGCTAAACCCCGTTGAATCGATCTGGTCAGTGCATGTCAAGGATCAGGATTGTCCAATGCTGTTTGCCAATGGCAAAGGCGCGACAAAGCTTGCAGCGCGCGCGAGTGCTCTTGGTGAGTTTTTTGAACGTTTAGGGACACATTATTTCTGGACCCATTTTCACCTCGGTCAGACACGAGCTAATAAAGCTTTTGTTCACTACCCACAAGAAAAATGGTTTTCCCATACCGAGGATGGCTCCTGGCCTAGCGAACTACTCACCCCTGAATTACGATCGTTTTACAATCCTGACGATGATATTGACTGTGAAGTACTGGTTGATCTGAATTCAGGAAATGTTGATCGCGGAATCTGTGCCTTACCTTACACAAGATTAAAGGATGGTGAACAGTGCTGGTTTCCAGTCAATATTATTGGCAACCTGTATGTCAGTAATGGCATGGCAGCAGGAAACACACAAAAAGAAGCCCGTAGCCAGGCGCTGTCTGAAATTTTCGAGCGTCACGTCAAATACCGAATTATCAGCGAAGCCATCTGTCTACCAGAAGTACCGGAGAGCGTCATTGCTCGTTACCCGGGTATAGCGGCAGGCATCAGAGGGTTACGAGAGGCAGGGTTTGGAATCCTGGTGCGTGATGCATCGCTTGGTGGTCGATATCCGGTTATGAACGTCACGCTCATACACCCAAAAGACCAAGGGGTATTTGCAAGTTTTGGCGCCCATCCACGTTTTGAAATTGCACTGGAACGTGCTTTGACTGAACTATTGCAAGGTCGTGCTCTCGATGCACTGGAAAACTTCCCCGAGCCCGGTTTCGACATGGATGAAATTACGGCTGTGTCCAATCTTGAAATTCATTTCGTTGATTCGAGTGGGGTCATATCCTGGGACTTTATGGGTGACAAGCCAGATTACGATTTTGTGGACTGGAATTTCAGTCACACCACAGAACAAGACTACGACTGGCTATGCAACGCGATACATTCCGAAGGTTTTGATATTTATGTATCTGACTTTGCTGAGCAAGGCGCCTATGCTTGCCGTATTCTGGTACCAGGCATGTCCGAAATTTATCCGGTTGCGGATCTTGATTGGGAAAACAACAGTATCGGAAATCAGATACGCCCCTATCTGGTTAGATTGAATACGTTATCCGATGAGGAATGCAAAGAACTATTAACTGACTTGCAAACCCTCAATCTCAATGACGAGAGACCACTGTGGGAAATCCTAGGACTCGCAACCCCAAACGGTTCGACCTGGAAAGAGCTGCGAATCGGTGAGCTTAAAACCTTATTAGCTTTAGCCATCTGTGATTTGGAGGCTGCCGCAGAGGGGTGCGACTGGATTCATCATTACAAACAAATGAATCCTTCACGCAGACACGTGTACCGCTGCATTGAAACCTTGATCAATCTCGAGAACTCTGCCCCCTATGAGCACTCGTTAACCCTTATGTTTGGTGCGGAAACAATGCGTCTGGCCAAAGCCTTGATTACAGGTCAAGAACGATTTTTTGGCTTGGATACCTTGGGTGATGATATGCAAGGCAGTCCAATGCATCAGACATTGCTTGCTGCGTACGATAAATTGTTTTTACCCCACACAGTTTAAGTTAAGATCGCAAAAAGGATCCGCAAAAATATGCGGGCCTGCTGGCTCATTACATTTGTCGCGCGAATCATCGCCCAAGTGATACTGAGTTCCGAGGAGACAATGTGATGCAAGTTAAACATAATTTTGTTCGCTGTTTCATGGCTGCGATACTGGGATTCACCTTGGGTGCCTCCTCTCTGGTCTACGGACAAAATACTGGTGATTGGCCAAACAAAACAATTAAGGTTGTAGTCCCCTACACTCCTGGTGGATCTACAGACACGACAACCCGTGTCATCATGGATAAATTATCCGCGCGACTCAAACAAAACATCGTTATTGAAAATAAACCCGGTGCCAATGGGAATGTTGGCGCAGCAGCCGTTGCACGTGCTGAGCCAGATGGTTATACCTTTGTGAGTGTCCTCGCGGCCTACTCCATCAGCCCCCACCTTTACCAAATGCCTTTTGCACCTGATGCACTGGTACCGATCAGCAAAATGGCCGATCTGCCGTTGTTTTTATTTGTCAGCAACAAGCTGCCCGTCTCGACAGTTCAGGAGCTTGTAGCCTATGGCAAAAATAATCCAGGCAAACTGAACTATGCCTCGAGCGGAACAGGTGCGAGTGCGCACATGACGGGAACGAATTTCGGTTTGCTGAGCGGTTTAGAAATGGAGCATGTCCCGTACAAAGGCAGTGCGCCGATCCTGGCTGATATTCTGAGTGGTCAGTTATCCTTTGTTTTTGACACGATGGTTGTGTTTATGCCCCACGTCAAGGAAGGCAAGCTCAAGGCAATCGCTGTGAGCAGTGCTAAACGCTGGCCTACTGAGCCAAACATTCCCACGATGGCTGAGTCAGGCTTTCCTGGTTTTGCCATGGCATCCTGGGTTGGACTGATGGCACCAAAAGGTACACCACAGCCGATTATTGAGCGCGTAGCAAAAGAAATTGGTGAAATTGTTAAAGACCCGGACGTACAGCAGAAATTTCTGGCGGCTGGCTTTGTTGCAGAAAGCAGTACACCAGAAGGTTTTAAACAATTAATAGAAAAAGACAGTGCCATGTATGGCGAAATCGTTAAAAAAGCAAACATAAAAGTTAATTAAAACTATGACTCACTCTCTTATTAACGAAGCGCAGAAAGCGACCTTGCATCTCTCGATACCTGTCAGCGATATTGCCGCGACTGTTACGTTTTATCAGGATTTACTTGGTTGTAAGGTCACAAGAACAATTTCAGATCGTGCAGACATAGATTTTTTCGGTCACCATCTAGTCGCACAACTCTCTCCTGCCGAGGCAGCTCATATCTCGGTCAATATAGGCAAGAACCCTTACCCGTTAAGACACTTTGGTGTGATCGTAGAATCTGGCATCTACGATACGATGCTCAAAAAATTACGTCACGCAGGAGTAAAGTTTGCGATGGAGCCCGATCATATATTTATTGGTACACCGCGCGAACAAAATGTATTTCTAGTTTTTGATCCCTCAGGCAATGCTGTTGAGGTTAAGGGGATGGTCAAACCAAATCAGGTTTTTTCAGAAACCTGAGTGCATTTTAAAATCGACGCGATCTGTGCTGTCGATATGAATCAATTTAGTATTGGAGATGTCAATGCAGTGGACAAAAATTATTCAATTCATCGCCGCAGCCCTCGTGCTTACGGCTACGACAGCTACACCGGCTCTTGCGCAATATCCTAACAAACCTATACGCATGATTGTCGGATACGCACCGGGTGGTGCAGCAGACAAACTGATTCGCCCGATCACCGATCGCGTATCTAAAATAATTGGTCAGCAATTTATCATCGAGTACAAACCTGGAGCGGGAGCTTCTATTGCACTGGATATCACCTCCAAAGCACCTGCTGATGGCTATACGCTGCATATTACTGACTCAGGTCCAATGGTCATTCTGCCCAATATGCGCAAGATGAACTATGACCCAACGAAAGACTTTACGAATATCGCAATGATCGCCGGAGGTGGTACTGTTATTGTTGTGCGTCCAGATTCACCCGCTAAAGATGTAAAACAGTTGATAGCTTTAGCTAAAAAGGATCCCTCCAATTGGGGTTATGGAACGTCAGGTATTGGCGGTGTGGGACATCTGGCTGGCGAACAATTAAAGGTTATGGAAAACCTCACGATTTCTCATGTTCCCTACAAAGGAGGCAATCCAGCCGTCGTGGAGCTGCTAGGTGGCCATGTTCCCTTCCTGTTCTCCTCACTCGGCTCGGCAGCGACTCAAATTGCTGCTGGTAGCTTAAAACCTCTTGCTGTGACCTCAATGAATCGCAGTGTTCTGCTGCCTGAGGTACCGACTATGAATGAGTCAGGGTATCCTGGTTTTGATGCCGCGATCTGGTACAGCATCGTTGGACCAAAAGGGCTGCCCGCTGACGTAATGGCTAAATTAGTTCCAGCGTTCAATGAAGTCATGAAAGATCCAGGCATTATTAAATCCGTCAATGCCGATGGCTATGATGTGATTGAAATGACTCCCGCACAGATGGACGATCTAGTCAAAAAGGACCTTAAACGCTGGGGTGAAATTATTCAGAAAGCAGGCGTTAAAGACGAATAATCATTGAACGATCCGACCATCAACCAGGTTGATGGTCCGATCGCATGTGGCAGACAGCCTCGGATCGTGCGTCACAATTAAAACTGCACAACCAAACTGTTCATTGAATTTTCTGAAAAGCTCAAAAATACCCGCTGCTGTTTTAGTATCCAGATTTCCTGTGGGTTCATCAGCAAGTAAGAGCGCAGGTCTGGTCATCAGTGCACGTGCGATGGCGACACGTTGCTGCTGACCTCCTGATAAGGAATCGGGTTTTTTATCTACGTGCTTCTCCAGACCAACCTCCGCTAAAAGTCCACGCGCACGCTCCAGCATTTCCTTAGTCGGCCTGCCCTTGGTCACCATGATAGGCATCAGCACATTTTCTAAAGCAGAAAAAGCTTGTATTAAATGATGAAACTGAAAGACAAAACCAATCGAGCTGCCACGAAGAGCGGTACGCTCTTCATCCCCCATTTTTCTGGTTGGCTGACCAAGCAAATACAATTCACCATCTGTTGGCTGATCTAGTAAACCAATAATATTGAGTAAGGTGCTTTTGCCAGAACCTGAGGGGCCTATTAAAGCTGAAAAGTCATTACGACAGACTGACATATCAATGCCATGCAAAACCTCGACCTCATTTGGAGCACCAATGTTGTAAGATTTTTTAAGATTTACCAGTCTTAATACCTCTGACTTGGTTTCAGGAATTGCTGTATCAGACATAGCGTATGGCCACAACAGGATCCAATCTGGAAGCTCGCCATGCCGGAGCAAGCGCTGACAAAATTCCCGCCAGTGTTGCAACGGCCATCGCTGCAGGGATGAGGCCTAAAGGCAGAGGTATATAAAATAACCTGGGACCAAAAGTATTAAAACACCACACTAGAAAATAACCAAAAAGTGCTCCCACCAACGATCCTATCAGTCCCAGAATAGCGCCTTGTATCAAAAACACCTGGAGCATCTGGCTGCGGCGAGTTCCCATCGCTCTCAGGATCCCGATCTCTCGCGTGCGTTGCGTGACACTAATCGCAAGTACGCTCGCAATACCTAGTGCCACAGATAAGCCTACGAAAAAAGTAATAATCGTGGTGGAGACACTTTGTGAACTTAAGGCGTTCATCAACTGCGCATTTGTCTCAATCCAGCTTTCAGCCTTCAGTCCAGTAAGCTGGGCAATGCGAGCACTGATCACATCAGCTTTAAAAATTTCATTGACCGTGACATCGATCTGATTCACGCCGCCATACAGTGCGAGCAAAGACTGCGCTTGCTTCAAATCAAGGTAAACAAATCGGGAATCAATATCACGCACACCCAGTTCAAAAATACCGGCAACTGTGACGATTGCACTACGTCCTTGTCCTGCTTCGATACGTAATTTGTTGCCTGCACGTAAACCGAGATCGTCAGCAAGTAGCTTACCGATCACAGCATCACCAGCCCCGACGCGAAAATTACCAGAAATAATATCCTCGCTAATTGGAATAATTTTTTCATAGCGAACAGGATCGATGCCAATGATAGAAATAGATTTATAGACATCACCGCGTCTGGCAAAGGCGGGACCAGAAACTACGGGCGACACAGCTTTGATATCTGGCAGTTGATCAAGCGTATCTCGAACTTCTAGCCAGTTGATAATGGTTCGTAAACGTTGTGCCCGCTTATCCTCAAGCGTCAAACCGATCACACCTTCAGGCAGCGGTAGAACTTTATTTTTCTCGTCCGGGGGTTGGACCTTGATATGAGATTGCGTACCGAGCGTGCGTTCAACGATATTGCTTTGCAACCCCATTATCAGTGAGGTAATGAAAACAATCACTGATACACCAACGGAAATGCCAACTAAAATCAAAGCCGTTTGGGTTCGCCCCTGGCGCATGAATTTAAAAGCAATCGTTGATTCGATCCACATAGGTTAATTGAGTTTCACCGGTGTTTCTTTTCGAAAAGTCGAGTTAGGCTGACTGTGTGGCAAGATCTGTGGCGACACGCGGACTCGCTCGCCATTTTTCGCTTTTGTACCTTGTAAAACCCAATCTCCCACCACCAGTCCGCTAGAAACCTGGGAATTAGTTAAGCCACGCAGTCCGAGAGTAATGAGAACACGTTTTGCTATAGCGTCCCGAACAACTAAGGCATCGGCCTGATTGCCTTGCACATTGGAAAGAGCATCATTAGGAACAACGATAGCTTGATTGACCTGCCCAGTCAGGATGTTGACTGAGACAGTCATGTCTTGGCGTAAATAATCTGGTACAGGATCCACTTTTAAGCGTATGTCGACGGTGCCACGCTGAGGATCAATGGTTGGCGCGATAAAGTTAACCCGTGCGTCAAAATGCTGATTAGGATATGCATCGGCGATACACGTCGCATTTTGACCGAGTGCAAGCGTGCCTAGATTACGCTCATCCAGTGGGATCAAAATCTCAGTGTCACCAGCTCTGGCGATTTCAAATAAGACCTTGCCAACGGGTTGAACCAAATCACCGGGCTCGACATTTCGGGTCAAGATCGTTCCAGCTACCTCAGCGCGAATAGTCGTTTTTAATAACATCGCCTGTGCAGCAGCGAGTCTTTCTTTCAGAATCTTTTCTTCCGACTCATCTGGGGCAAGCGATTGCACGAGTAAACGCGCTTGCTCAACAGCTGCACGTGCAGTCGCCAAGGCGTTTTTGGATTGCTCAACCGCTTCTTGTGCGATCGATTGTTTTTCCAGAAGTTCTGTACGTCGCTTGGCTTCCCGAGTGGCCTGAGCAAATTGGGACTCTGCCTGTGCTAAGGCTGCAATCGCTTGAGGCCGTCTAGCCAAACGGAGTTGCTCAAGCGCTGCTTGCGCTTCCTTTTCTTTTGCAATCAAGTCATCCGCTCGCAAAACAAGCAATATGTCTCCTGGTTTGACGGTGTCGCCCTCTTTTACCCGTCGCTCGACAACAATGCCTGTAATTTCACTACCGACTTGCGCACGCGAAGTTGAAATTACCCTGCCCGTTGCTACAACGTTTTGAATTAAATCAGTGGCTTGCAAATGGTAAGCAGGCAATAACGGACCCTGCCACCAACGGTAAAGAAACACAACCGCAAGTAGCAGGATTAAAAAACAAATGAAAATAGGCGTACGTTTAATCGCCATACCCTATTAGACTCTTAAATCATTAAACCGGTGACAAAATGTGAATCACGCGCGAAGCAATGAATTCTTTTGTTTTTGCACCATAAGCAGCCATATGAGGTGCTGCTGCGTGTGCTTTTAAAGCATCCATGCTTTCCCATTTTTCGATGACCAGAAAAGTATCAGGTCCCCAAGGGGTCTGAATAGCAGGCGCCTCAGTTGCATCGATCGCTGCACCGTATTCAATACACCCAGCTTCAGCTTTGACAGCTGGTACGTTTGCATGAAAATGCGTCAGAATATTTTCACGCATGCCAGGCTTTGCAGTGATCACAGCTAAAACATGAATCATTTTTTAATCTCTCAAAAGTTGTTTTAATTAAACAAGATTAATACAGCCGATCTATCAATTGGTAGTCATTAGCAGTTAATACGGGATTTTTGACAAAGAGCATATCCCGATTGGTGTATGGACAGAGTGTGGCAAGGATGAAATCAATACCAAACAGCTCAATAATATTAACCATCACAATATTTTAAATTAACATACAGAAAAAATAATTATTACCTAACGGTCACACGGTAGTGTCTTTTGTGAAATAAATACGGAATATCATGAAAAATCCCACGTATCTTTCAATCACGAAATTAATAGCCATAGCAGCCATATGCGTTATGAACACGGCTGTCGCTGCGGGCGCAGGAGGCGTGATAAGCGATCCAGGTGCTATGCAAGGCAAACACTTTGATGAAAAAGGAAAGATGCCATCCCAATACACCATCGAATTGCAGCAAGGACTGCGCAAATCTCTACCTTTCGAAGACAAACGTGATGCAGAGGAAGCAAAAAAAGGATTTATCGCTGCTCCTCCATATAAAAAAATCATGGCTGATGCAGGTAACGTAGCCTGGGATATGGGTAGTTATGATTTTTTATTACAGGGTAAAGACTTCGACAGCGTTCACCCTTCCCTGCAGCGCCAAGCTATCATCAATATGGCATACGGTCTTTATGAGGTGGTGCCCGGTCACATATATCAAGTCCGCGGATTTGATCTGGCCAACATCAGTTTTGTCAAAAGCGACACTGGCTGGATTGTATTTGATCCACTGACTGCAAAAGAAACGGCTCGTGCGGCACTTGATCTTGTGAACGAGAAACTTGGAAAGCGCCCTGTTGTAGCTGTTGTTTACTCACATTCGCATGGTGATCACTTTGGTGGCGTTCGCGGCGTTGTAGATGAAGCCGATGTCAAAACCGGTAAAGTTCAGATCCTGGCACCCAGTGGTTTCATGGAACATGCTATTTCGGAAAACGTCTACGCAGGCAATGCTATGACGCGTCGGATGTACTTTCAATATGGTGTGTTGCTACCACGTAGCCCCTTTGGCCATGTTGATCAATCGATCGGTAAGAATACCGCTGCGGGTAATTTAGGCTTGATCGAGCCAACCCGCTATGTTTCAAAGGACTTTGAAACCATTACGATTGATGGTGTAAAAATGGAATTTCAAAATACACCGGGTACCGAAGCTCCGGCCGAGATGAATACTTATTTTCCTGATCTTAAGGCATTCTGGGCTGCTGAAAATATAACTGGGACAATCCACAATATCTATACTTTGCGTGGCGCACTGGTACGCGATGCGCTCTCCTGGTCAAAGCATATTAATTCAGCGCTTTACCGTTACGGCCAGGAGGTTGAAGTGATGTTTGCCTCGCACTCTTGGCCTCGTTGGGGCAACGATCGCATACAGGAAATCATGCGTACCCAGCGTGATACCTATGCCCACCTGAATAACGAAGTCCTGCATCAGGCAAATCAAGGCGTGACGATTAATGAAATACACAATGTCTACAAACTCCCCGAGAGTTTAAAAAAACAGTGGGCGGCGCATAGTTATCACGGCTCAGAGGAGCACAATAGCCGCGCAGTGCTTAACCGCTACCTCGGTTACTGGGACGCTAATCCCGCGACTCTTATTCCATTATCTCCACGTGACTCTGCGCCTCTCTATGTTGAGATGATGGGGGGGTCTGAAAAAATAATGGCTAAAGGTCAGGAACTTTTTGCAGCTGGTAAGTATCGTGAAGCAATGGAGATACTCAATAAACTCGTCTATGCAGAACCTAGCAATACTAAAGCCAAAGAATTACTGGCAGATGTTTTTGAACAAATTGGTTATCAAAAAGAAAGTCCGAGTGTACGCAACAGTTTTCTAGGTGCGGCATTTGAGCTGCGCCATGGCATGCCCGGCGGAGCATCACCGAAATCGAGCGGACCAGATTTGATCAAAGCCATGTCCACTGAGCTTTGGTTGAACTCACTCGCGATTAGTATGGATGGTGAAAAAGCGTCCGGCATCAAATTTATAATAAACCTCATCACGCCCGACAATAATGAAAAATTTGTCATCGAACTGAGCAACTCTGCTCTAACCAACATTAAAGGGCAACAGGCTCAAAAAGCTGATCTCACAATTACTGTGAACCGGAGTGATCTTGAAAAAGTGATGGGAGGTCAATCTTCCTTTGATACCCTGCTTAAAGAGGGTAAGGCTAACTTTTCTGGCGATCGCAAACCTTTTGATCAACTGCGAAGCATCTTAACCCGTTTCACACCAGATTTTGAAATGATGCCTGGTACAAAAGCTAAAACCGAATCTAAACCGCAAACTGCTCCAACGGTTGTGAAAGATCCGTTTGAGATTAATGAGTTGGCTGACCCGGCGGGTTAGTAGTTTGGTCGTGAGAAAGCGATACGCACTTGAAATACAAGTTACTGGAGAACTAAAGTGTCGAAAACCTTGAACGTCAGTAATGAAGAATCTTCCGGTCCACTGAAAGTGACATACTCCAAGGTCATTGAGTCAGTAGACTGGATCTGAAAAATCATACTACTGCCACCAGCATAATCGACAGACTCTTTACCATACAGATTATCGCTGATCGATAGCCACTGGCTTTGAGCAGTTTCTGGCGCAAATAACTCCACGATACGATTTGCTCCGCCTACCAGTTCGCCCGCGCGATCGAATATCGCTCGCTTGAAAAGACAGATCTTGACGCCGGCACTCATTCTTTGCGGAAAAGTCAGCAAACGCTCTCCCACGGCCCCTCGCTCACCAAGTGTATTGAGCGTCTCAACGGTTTCCAGCTTTTCATTCAGACGCTCGACATTCAGCCCGTCCTCTTTTTCCTGATCAAGGGTGATTCCGAAAGGAGCTTGCAGCGTCTGATATTTCTGACCTTTATCGTTGGTTTCTTCTGCAAGATAACGTTTTAACCACATTTCGCCAGTACTGCGGTCGTCGCGCTCCAATACTGGTTGATAGCGCAATTTATAGAGCACACTTGATTTCAGAAATCTTGTGTAAGCATTGGCGAAATGGAGTTGCATACAATCTAATCTTTCAGATCGAGATTTTTCTGGGCATTGGAGAACAATGTTTTTTGACTGGCCAGATATTCGGCATATTCCTTGGGAGGTAGCAGTTTAATTTCAGCACCAAAGCCCCCCAGGTTTTCAGCAATCTGATCCTGATATTTCTCGGTGGCATTTTTGGCCGCCTGATAAATAGCGTCAACAATCTCGGCAGGCGTACCTGCAGGAGCAGAAATCCCATAATAGCCCGGACTAGCAATCTTGTAACCAAGCTCTTTAAAAGTAGGAACATCAGGAAAGGCTTTAAGGCGATTAACACCAAAGGTCGCCAGAGGACGCAACGTCCCCGCCTTGATATGCGCAAGTGCTGGCGCGACGGCTGAAGAAGTCATCTCCACGTGCTTGCCAAGCAAAGCGGTTACCGCTGGACCACTACCTTTCTCTGGAATATGGGTCCATTGAACTCCAGCTTCATTGGCAAAGATTTCGGCTAGCAAGTGGGTCACGCCCATAGCCCCGGAAGTGGTGAAATTAATTTTCTTAGGATTCGCTTTTGAGTACTCAACCAACTCTTTAAGATTTTTCCATGGCGAATCAGAACGCACAAGTAACATAAAACCACCCTCTGAGAGAGAGGCTACTGGTGCGAAAGATTCAGTTGTGTATTTAATATCTTTGTTAAATAAAGGGACGACAACGATCGAGCCCTGTGAGGTACCAACCAGCGTATAACCATCTGGTTTACTTGTGGCAACCATCCCAGCTCCCACACCACCACCAGCACCCGCTTTATAGGTCAAAAGAACTTGCTGTCCTAAAAATTCCCCCATTTTGTCTAAAAATGGACGCAACATATTATCCGTATCTCCAGGGGCAAAGGGAATCACAACCTGTACTGTTTTAGTTGGAAATTGTTCTACCGCATACGAAGCTAAACTAGCTACACCCAACAGCACAGCGATGGCCGATTTCAATATTGTTTTTTTCATATTTATCTCCGGGATTGCTCTGGAAGTTAGTCACATTTGGCGGTCATGCCACCGTCTACGATCAGCTCTGTACCTGTAATGAATCTTGCCTCATCTGAGGCAAGAAATAAGGCAGCATTGGCGGTATCACGACCATCACCTGTAAAAGGCATGGGTATACGTGCCTGACGTTTTTTCAGTAAAGACTCGATATCGCCTCCACTCTGTGTATTAGCCAGCACTGCATCAACTAAGGGAGTGTGTAATTGACCGGGCAAGATGGAGTTGATCCTGATGCCTTTCTTGGCGTACTCAACCGCTACCACGCGTCCAAATTGAATCACACCAGCTTTTGAAACTGCATAACCGACTTGTGGCGCGCCACTAAAACGGATACCTGAAATCGAGGCAATATTGACTATTGACCCTGAGTGCTTTGCCTCCATAACTGGAAGCGCATATTTGCACATCAGAAATACAGATTTGAGATTCAGATCGATTTGCGCATCAAAAGATTCTTCGCTTAAGGCAACCGGGCCGCCAGGAGCAGGACCACCCACATTGTTTATAACAATATCGATTGTTCCGTATTTGGCAACGCAGGCTTGGACAATTTCCGCAACCGCCTTGCTGTCTGTTACATCGGCCACATGGGGGGTGAATTCGCCATCAAACTCACGGATCATCTGTTGCGTTTCGGTCATCGCCTCTGGATTGATATCTACTGCAAAAACCTTGGCACCCTCTTGCGCAAAACGTACAGATATTGCACGTCCATTGCCCCAGCCTGGACCCACACAGCCCGCGCCTGTCACAATCACTACTTTGTCTTTTACTCTTAATGTCGGGGTATACATGCCTGTCATCCGATTATTATGTTTATCTTAAGTTACGCTATACAACATAGTAGCCACAAAGTAAGATAAATATCATAAAAATGCTGCATAAAATAATAGCTGAGAGACAAAAAAATTATGGAAATCAATAAATTAACAGGTCAAATCGGTGCAGAGGTTATCGGGGTAGATTTGTCCAAGGACTTGTCTGCGGCAAGCGTTTCAGACATTCGTCAGGCTCTTCTGGATAACCTTGTTATTTTTTTTAGAGATCAAAAGTTAACGCCAGAACAACAGATTGCCTTTGCCGAGCGATTTGGTCCCATCAGCAAATCGCCTGTTTACAAAACGCTTGAATCCCATCCTCAGATCATGCCCGTCGTCAAAGAAATCACTGACAAAGATGTGATTGGTGACACCTGGCATACAGATGAAACATTTCAAGCCACACCACCCATGGGTTCAATGCTGTATGCGCGTGAAATTCCACCGGTCGGAGGTGACACCTTATTTGCAAATTTGTATTTGGCCTACGAGCGACTGTCTCCAGAGCTCAAAAAACAACTTGAAAATCTCCGGGCGATTCATACAAGTGATTTTTTGAACGCAAACGCACAGATGCGTAACAGTACACGCTCAACGAAATTACGCGATGATGTCGGCAAAATTAATACCTCACACCCAGTTATTCGAACTCACGATGAAACCGGCAGAAAACTGCTTTTCGTTAACCAGCCTTTTACATTTTGTTTTGACGGCATGACGCGTGAAGAAAGTCTACCCTTGCTCCAGTATTTATTTCAACAAAGTTCAAAACCAGAACTCACCTGCAGGTTTCGCTGGCAACCAGGCTCAATGGCTTTCTGGGATAACCGTTGCACAATGCATTACGCAATCAACGATTATCCGGGATACCGCCGCGAGATGCATCGCATTACTATTCAGGGATCGGTGCCAGTATGAAAAATATAATTTACTTAGCTCAACGTCTTAAACAGAGACGTTTTTTAGTTCTGTTGTTAAGCGTTTTTTCGTCGGTCTTATTCATACAGCCAGTTCTAGCGCAACAAAATTGGCCGCAGCAACCTGTTACCTTCGTTGTCGGTTATGCCCCTGGCGGGACTACAGACATCATTGCCAGAATCGTTGCAAATACCTTGAGTCATCAGACGGGTCAGACTTTTATTGTTGAAAATAAGGCGGGTGCGAGCAGTAATATCGGTGCGGAAAACGTTGCAAGTGCACAGGCGAACGGCACGCGTTTTTATGTCGGTTCAACAGCAAACGCAATCAACAAAAGTTTATATAAAAATCTAAATTACGATATAGAAAAAGACTTGGTTGCAGTCGCCATGCTTGGCACAGTGCCAAATATGCTGGTTGTCAATCCAGGTTTACCAATTCTTACAGTTGCTGATTACATTGCCTATGCTCAAAAAAATCCTGGCAAACTGACTTGTGCCTCCTCTGGTGCGGGATCTGCGATTCATATGTCCTGCGAACTTTTTAAAATTCAGACTAATACCGATATCCTCCACGTTCCCTACAAAGGTAGCAATCCAGCGCTGACAGATCTGTTAGGCGGACAGGTCAATTCAATCTTTGACAATATGCCCTCTGTACTACAACAGGTTCGGGCAGGAAAACTTCGGGCACTGGGCGTGACGACGGCCTCTCGCTCAGATTTTGCGCCTGAGATACCAACGCTTTCTGAATCCGGGCTACCAGATTTTTCAGTGCAAGCCTGGTTTGGCTTGTTCGCTCCAGCAGGCTCCACGCCACAACTCATTGAGCAGGTCAACAACGCGATCCAGAAAGCAATGACCTCTGCGGAGCTAAGAAAAAGTTTTAATCAAGCAGGCATCGCAACGCCTGAAGCACCAAATAGTGTTGCGGCATTCAATAAATTCGTAGGCCAGGAAGTCACTAAATGGGCCGATGTTGTTAAAAAATCTGGCACGCAGGCACAATAAATGACTGAAAATCAATTTAAAAATACCGTCACACTGATCACTGGAGCGAGTAAAGGGATTGGTTTGGCTACCGCTCAATTGATTCATAAACAAGGCGGACATGTCATTGGACTCGCGAGACAAAAACCAGAATCATTTCCTGGCGAGTTTTTCTGCGCAGATTTAATCGATGAAGATCAAACGACAGAAGTCCTGACTCGTATCTTGCAAAACAATGAGATTGACCATTTAGTCAATAATGCCGGCAAAACGACCTCAAGCCTTTTACAGCAAACCTCCTCAAAAGAGTTCAACGATATTATTCAAATCAATATGCGTGCACCCATGCAAATTTTGCAAGCCTGTTTGCCTGGAATGACACGCAAGGGCTATGGAAGAGTTGTTAATATCAGTAGCCGTGCGGCACTAGGAATGCTCAAACGCACTGCTTATGCGGGTGCGAAAAGCGGTATTGTTGGTATGACCAAGACTTGGGCACTGGAACTTGGGCCACTGGGGATCACTGTTAACGCAATCGCGCCTGGCCCTATTGCTACGGAACTCTACATCAAAAACAATCCCATGACACCCGAGCAAGTGACGCAGGTCATCGCAAGGATTCCGGTTCGACGCCTGGGGACGCCAGACGATGTGGCGCGCTCAATCGCGTTTTTTTTAGCCCCCGAGGCTGGTTTCATCACGGGTCAAGTCCTCTATACCTGTGGCGGTCTCTCTGTAGGAGCGGCCTCTAGCTAAAGCAAGCCTTTTTAGCTGTTTTGAATTAGAGCGCACATAAGCGCTCAATCCAGTAAAATGCTCATCTGTATTTAATAAATAAGAGTGTTTTATTACTTCTGCTACTAAACATACCAGCACTAACGCCTGCTCGGATAATTCCCTCGCCCTGACCTCATTCTCAGCGGCCCTCTCTCCAGAGCAAGAGCGCTTTACAGAGCTTGTCAAACAGGCTGAGGCACTCGCTGACCGAATCCAGTCCCTAAGGGCGCTTGTCGATAATCACCGAACCAAGCATTTTGCGACACTGCTCCCTTTGCGAAGTCGCCTAGCAGGTTATCAACGGGATATGGTTCTCTGGTTGGACCTGCGCGTTAAATCCAAAGCTCTTACAACCAAACAACAAAGACTGCTTCGCCGAGTCATTTGCAACATGGCGCTCGAATTCGCCATGGATGGCGATGAGGAAATGCGCATCCTGCACGATGCCTACAGTGACGAGACACTGGCAGAGATTCAGCAGGCCCAAGCCGCTGAGGCGAAAGCGTATTTCGAAGAAATGATGGGTCAATCTCTCGGCGAGGACAAGCCCTTTGAGACTGTTGATGATGTGTTGCACGCTCGATTTGAAAAAATTCGCAAACAGTCAGAAGCACGCGAAAAAGCTAAACAATCCCGTAAAAATAAACGCTCCAAACATTCAAATCTACAGGATTCAGAACAATTGCTTGACGATGCCGATAGCGCCTTGCGCACGATCTATCGTCAGCTAGCAAGCGCGCTTCACCCGGACAGGGAGAGTGACCCTGCAGTGAGGACATTTAAAACTCAATTGATGAGTACTGCAAATACAGCTTATAAACGAAGAGATTTACTTGCATTGTTACAACTACAGTATCAGGCAAAACTGACTGATGAAAAAATAGCCGCCAGTCTTGCGCACGAAAAAATCGAAGCGCTGACTGTTTTGTTGACTGAGCGCATGAGAGCGATGCATCGGGAACTACGCGATATAGAGTTGCAGGCTGCCTCTGAGTTCGTGCTGGCCCCATCGACTATTATTCACGAAGCCTCACTGAAACATCACCTGAAAACACTTGAGCGAAAACTGCAAGACGAAATTAATGAAGTCAAGCACAACATGACTTCAATCCAGACTGACGCGGGACTCAAACGCTGGCTAAAAGATCAGGACGAACCTCTTTAAGCACGTCAGGAAATGAGAGCCCGTTCAATCCTGTTACGCGACACCGTAGTTTTAGGAACCTTGAAATCAAACCAGTTGCGAACGTCGTCTTCCAGTCCAACGCCATGCATATAGTTGTAAATCGCCTTCTTGAGTCCTATACCCAATGCAGCGTGATCAACACCAGTTGGATCGCTGAAACCGACGTCGTTTTTCGCAAAAGTAATCACAGGTAAAGGCTTAAGGGTAACCCCATACTCCTCTGGATTTAAACCTACAGGAGAATGCACCGAGCATGTAAAACGATGGAAAAATCCACTCTGAATACAGCCATTGAGAAACAACTGTCGCACATATTCCAGGGCATCGACTGTATCTTGTACGGTCTGCGTTGGAAAGCCATACATGAGATAGGCATGAACAAGAATCCCCGCATCAGTAAAAGCACGGGTGACACGTGCGACCTGATCGATTGATACGCCTTTTTTCATCAGCGTTAACAAACGATCAGAAGCAACCTCAAGTCCACCTGACACGGCGATACAGCCACTCTGAGCGAGCAGATCACACAACTCGGGACTAAAGGTTTTTTCAAAACGAATATTTCCCCACCAGGATATACCCGTGTCACGTTGCAACAATTCAGTGGCAAGCGCTTTGAGGGATTTGGGTGGCGCTGCTTCATCGACGAAATGAAAACCTGTTTGCCCGGTTTCATTCACAATCTGCTCGATCCGGTCTACTAGTACAGAAGCTTCAGCCGTTTCGTAGCGACCGATATAGTCCAGGCTGACATCACAAAAACTGCATTTTTTCCAATAACAGCCGTGTGCGATTGTGAGCTTATTCCAACGACCATCACTCCAGAGACGATTCATCGGGTTGAGCATATCGAGCAGAGACAGATAATTACCCAGCGGCAGACCATCCCAGGTAGGCGTTCCCACTTCGCTAAAAGGCACCTCAGGTTCGACAAGATTGACATAGCGAACGGTAAGGGATTGCTCATCACGTATAAAGGCTCTGACCAGTCGCGAAACACTGCGCTGGCCCTGAAGATATTCGATTAAGGCTAAAAGTGGCCGCTCGCCAGCATCAAGCGTGACAAAATCAAAATAATCAAAAACGCGTGGGTCTTTTAATTCGCGTAATTCAGTATTAACGAAACCACCACCTAGAGCGATTTTTATCCTGGAGTCATAATTTTTTATAGTTTGAGCAATACGAAAGGCGGCATAAACCGAGCCAGGGAATGGCACCGAGACCAATACAAGTGTGGGATGATGACGCTGAATCGCAGCCAGAGTCAGCGCATGCAAGGACTCATCAACAAGATTTTTTTCAGCATCCAGCGCATCTGAAAGTGGATCGAAACTAGCCTGACTGGCTGCTAGAGACTCGGCATAACGGACAAATTCAAATCGGGCGTCAATCACATCGCGCAGCACATCTGCTAAATCGTTCAGATAAAGTGTGGCGATGTGTTTAGCTCGGTCATTGATGCCCAGGGCACCAAAGGCCCAGGACAAGGGATCGCCACCCTCCTCGTCCACATACGCCTCAAGCGAATCAAACCTTGGGCCTTCAGGTAAATATTGACGGCTGGCAATTCGGTGGGCGAGTGTTGAATCCCGCCCCTGCAAAAAACGTATGACGGTATCAATCGTAGAGAAATATCTGGAGCGCTGCGCATTAAAGGCTTGAATGGAAGGCGTATGCCTGTCATTGGCTAAATGATCAATGCGGCTCGCCACCTCGTGCAAACCCTTTGAGGATAGCAAATGCAATACCAGTGCAAGCGCGAGGTCTTCCTGAACCGCAAACAACCCTCTAGAGCGAAGAAATCCTGTCAAATACGCTGTCGAAGGATATGGCGTATTGAGCTGCGTCATCGGCGGGATGACAGACAGGATACGAAGAGGGAGCTTGACAGGCTGCGTGCCGCTTGACATGTATAAGTAAAAATTGAATTTGAAAGCAATCGGTATCTTAATTGGAAAACTTTGCTTTAAGATAGAAGAGATAAAAATTAACGGTTAAAACAGAAATATATGTCCATGATGCATCCAAAGAGACTCATCGTAGCGATCACAGGAGCCTCGGGTACTGTGTACGGTGTGCGTATCCTGCAAGCGCTGAAAGACTCGGATATTGAAACGCATCTAGTGATGAGTGATTCAGCAAAGCTCACAATGGCAGCAGAAACCGATTTTTCGCCCACCTATGTAGAGTCGCTCGCAGACGTTGTACATGCCGCCAAAAATGTCGGGGCAACGATCGCTTCAGGCTCTTTTGTAACCCTGGGTATGGTTATTGCGCCCTGTTCTGTCAATTCGATGTCTGAAATAGCCTGGGGGATTACGGGAAATTTGATTTCGCGCTCCGCGGACGTTGTGCTCAAAGAGCGTCGACGGCTGGTTTTGCTGGTACGTGAAACACCTCTGCATGCAGGCCATCTGAAAGCAATGTTGCAGGTCACTGAAAATGGTGCCATCGTCATGCCTCCTGTACCAGCACTCTACGCCAAACCTCAGACAATCGATGCCATGATCGATCACACGGTTGGCCGCGTACTGGACTTGTATCAGATCGATTCAAATCTCGTGACTCGCTGGGCTGGCCTGGGTAGAGGCAAATGAATTTATTTGTTTATTACAAACTACTCAAAACAGAGCACCCTCACCTGCAAACCAGAATAAAAAGAATGCAGGCTAATCTAATGGAACAATATCCTGACATTCATTGTGAATTGATGAAACGTCCTGACGCCGACGCATCAGGACAGGAAACCTGGATGGAAATCTATCAACTTTCCGAAGGTGATTTCAGCCTGTTCAGAACCACCCTGGACCGCCTTGTAGAGCAAGCGAGCCTGCCTCAACCCCGCAGAAACGAAGTGTTTATTGCACTCTGATCAAGCTGTCGATCTTTACTAAAAAAACATCATGTATCGGGAGTTTTTTCACGATATGATCAGAGGATATTATAAAAATACTTATCCGGAGATAACATGCTTTTCCTCGTCATCAGTACCCCCCGTCCTGAAAAACCCACCACGCTAGTCGATGCTCGGAGCAAATACTGGGACTGGATGAATCCGCTGCTTGCAAACGGTATGGCTAAATCTGTTTACGCGCGCGCAGGGCGTGGAGCGGTCGCGCTGTTCGATGTCGACTCAAATGAAACGCTGCACCGTTTAATGAATGAATGGGCGGAAATCATACCTGCACACATGGATGTTTATCCACTCCTCGACGTTGACGCTGCGAAAAGTTTCTTAGCGTCCCAGAAAAAATAAAGCAGTACCCGTCTCACGAGCGTACCTCTCAGAGGGGCTGGAAATCAATTTGCTTGAAAATTAATTAAGGAGTGAGCATATGCTGCCCCGGAAAAATCGTATTGATTTAAAGCTGGTTACCGCGTTGCCAGCTCTTGTACTAGCGCTAGTTATTCACTCTGTCACTCACGCGCAAACTCAAGCCCAAAACCAAGCTCAAAACCAAGCTACAGCACAGAGCTATCCCAACAAGCCTGTGACCATGATTGTGGCGTTTCCACCAGGAGGTGGTACAGACATCGTAGCCAGAAAGGTGGCACAAAGTCTCAATGCTTTATGGAATCAACCAGTTATCGTTGAAAACAAAGGCGGAGCCGGAGGCACAATCGGGACCGCCTTGACAGCACGTGCCGAGCCAAACGGCTACACAATCCTGCTTGCCACGCTTGGAAATATGGCAATTAATCAGCACCTGTACAAAATGGACATCGATCCTGCTCGGGATCTGGCCGCGATCACAAACGTAGTGGGCGTTGATTTTGTGCTGGTTACCAATCCTAATTTACCTGTAAAAAATGTACAGGAACTGATTGCACTTGCCAGGGAAAAACCAGGCAAACTGAATTATTCCTCCTCGGGTATGGGAGGAGCTCCGCATCTTGCTATTGAATTATTAATGAGTATGACTGGAGCAAAATTTACCCATGTCCCCTATAAAGGTAGTGGGCCAAGTATTGCGGATCTCGTAGGAGGCCAAGTAGATTTCACCATGGATAGTCTTGTCCAGAGTTTGCCTCAAATCCAGTCTGGAAGACTTAAAGCCATTGCAGTGCTTGGTTCTAAGCGCTCGCCATTATTGCCTGAGGTACCAACTGTCGCTGAGTCTGGCGTGGCAGGTTACGATTTCACAAACTGGTTTGGTCTTGTTGCGCCTGCACAAACACCCAAAGAGGTAATTGCAAAACTCAATAAGGATGTCGTCGGAGTTTTAGCCCAGCCCGATTTAAAAACACAATTGGAAAAAATGGGCGCAACCGTCATCGCCAACACACCGGCGGAGTTTGAACAGCAGATTCAAAGCGACAGTGTTAAGTGGGGGAAAATTATTCAGGCAGGAAATATTAAAGCCGAATGAGCGCACTCACTTTGCGCTCAATTGTCGCTGCAATATGTTATGCCCCTCGGAACCTGTCATGACAATTAAAGTTTGACCTACTTCAAGTAAAAAATTTTCATCCGGGTTAAATGTACTTGAACCATCGGCGTGACGCACAGAAATCAACATATAGTGCTCGTTGCGCGCACTGATTACTCCAAGCGCGCGACTAGTAAACGTGCTGGGTATGCTGATTTCTTCTATCCTGTAATTTCCCTCGGCGCGCAACATTTCTTCGAGAAACGTCACGACATGCGGTCTGATCATAGCAGAGGCAATCCGCATACCCCCTGTAAAATCAGGAGACACAATCGAGTCTGCACCAGCTTTTTTTAATTTTTCGATATTTCGCACTTCGTGCGCCCTTGCAACCACCCGTATCTCTGGCCTGAGTTGCTTGGCGGTAATCGTGATCATTAAATTCATCGAGTCTTCACCCGTTACAGCAAAAATCCCTGCTGCATTCAATATGCCGGCCTGCAGCAAAATATCATCATCGCTCGCATCACCGTGCAAACTTAAAAGTATCGGATTTTTTTCTTGAAACTCTTGCAATACGCCAGGCTTTTCATCTATCGCAACATAGGCGCGTTGCGTAGTGTGCAATTCATGGGCGACGTTGCTGCCGACTCGCCCAAGACCGCAAAGGATGTAATGGCCTTTTAGCTTGGCAATGGCCTTATTCATACGCTTCCTTTTTAGTGTGCCGTTTAAATCAGATTCGAGAAATAAAACTGTGACAATTGAAAACATCATGGACAGCGTACCTGCTCCCAGTACGCCTAGCACGATGGTTAACACCCGCGCCGGTGGATTATTAGACATATCAAACACTTCACCGAAACCAATCGTGGATACGGTAATGAATGTCATATAAAAACTGTCGAACCAGGCGTGCTGACCATCCGTCAATATCTGATAGCCAACCGTACCTAAAACATGCACGCCAACAAGTCCGCTCAGAACAAGATAGAGCAAGCTTTTCAGGTGGGCGTTATCACCGCTACGCATTTTCATCATATTGAAAAGATGAATTTATCCAGGGTTCGAATCATAAGTAATTGTAACGACCCAGCAGGATATCTAATGATTGCACTGCCCCTTTTCCGCAGGCTCGATGATGCCCCATTCAACAGTGAGCATAGGACCTTCAGCTCTTCTTGACCAGGTGATTTCGATCATCCCATGGTGGGATGCCAACTCCATCAACTGTAATACAGCCGGTGGTGGTTTTCTGCTTTGTTGGCTCCTTCGATCAATCAGTAATAAAACACCGCAGTCACTCAACATTTTTTCAGATACCCAAGGTGCCTGAAGTCGACGTCCATATAAATAAGCAACTGGATGATAGCGGGATTTGACAGAGGTCACCCCCGCGAGCCAAGTTTCAGCCGCAACGAGTTTTAGAGGCTGTTGGCCCATCGCTCCAGACCAAATTTTATCCACTTGATTGACAAACTCAGTCGTCGGGAAATTAACCCGCGATGTTCGTTTTGTCATATCAACCAGAAATCCGTTTGAAAACATCATCCAGCAAGCAAAGGTCAGATTTATGAGAATACCGATTTTTAATACAGATTGGAGCAGGAATTTTTCATCGAACACAGGCAACCAGCGCGTGACGAACAGACCTGCAAGAATAAAAAATGTCGTACCCCAGTTGGCCCGCAAGTTCATCATGAAGGCGCCTGCGAGCAGTGCCAGAATCAAGGGCGAGAATGACATGAGGCAGATAAAACGCCATTCACTCGGTGCAGGTGGCAGAGTCACAAGCGATCCAGTTTGTTTGGACCTATAGCGTTTGTAAGTTAAAAATACTAAACCAACAGCAATAAATAGCGGTAAGAGTCTAGCTAGCTGACTCGTCAGAAATCGACCAACAAGTACAAAATAATTTGAATGTTGCTTTGTCTGGTTTTCGAGATATTTAAGTGTTTGATAACCTTCGTGCGTCAACCACTCAATATGGGGTGTTAAAGCGATCAATATAATCAATACCGCGAACAGCACGCCTAGCCAAGGTTTCAGACAATGCATACGCGAATCAGTGATCATCCATATGCCAAGCGCTGCAATCCAGATTAAGGCACTGTATTTAGTGAGTATGCATACTGCAGCTGCGAGCCCAACCAACCCCCATCGCCACCACTGGGGATGTCGAACCGCAAGCAGGCAAGCCCATAGCAAAAGTGCAATCGGTAATAGTTGGAGAGTGTTGTGGTTAGAAACTATGCCCCAGACGTTGTAATAGACGATGAGGCTTGTCAGAATAACTGCCATCACTGCTCTGACAGGTGTGGTCAGCAAAAGACCAATACGCCAGACAACAAGCAGCATCAAGGCAACATTCAGTTGTCCTACCAGATAGGTCACCCAAAATGATCTGCCAAATATTTCTACAAAAAAATGCACAACCCACGTAGCAAACGGTGGGTGTTTGAAATAGCCCCAAGCCAGGTGTTGAGACCAGACTAATGCCTCGACATTGTCCCAGTGCGGGGCGCGCTGACTGACGAAACCAACACAAAACCACAGACAAAAATGAAAGGCTACAAACAGATAGACAATGTTTGTTAAATGGTTCCTGTTTTCCGTTTCTATGCGATTGAGTAACGGTGAAAATAGAAACTGGGTAATGCTGGACTTTCTATGTATTTTTTTATGATCCATACCCAAATAAATTATTTTGATACATTGTTATTATCATATTGATCAAATAGTTCATTTAGAGTGTAACGTATTTAGTAAGTTAAATGAGCAGACCTTAGTTGCCCGTGTTGCGATATACACGCCCTTCTTGATGCCCATGCCTCAGATAATGCTCAACTGCATCAAACTGCGCTTGAGCAACATCGGGGTGAAGTCTAAGATAGACTTGAGCATCAAAATCATCAGGCAGCTTTACCTCAGTCGCGTCGCCACTCTGTGGCCCAAGACCAAACTCAGCGTATCTGGATTTCCATTTTTCTATTAAGGGCTTGCTATCAATATTCAACGGATGAAATGAGGGTCGGAAATAATCAAAATACATTGAAGGCGTGACACCTCTGAATAGCGCTGTTAACGTTGCGTTTCCTGTAGATTCAAACTGTTTCGTTTTTTTACTGGCAAACCGATCACGAAACCGCAAGAATTTTTGTTTTAGATTAATAATCCCAAACGCAGTGCCTAAGCTTACAAAGAAAAAGAAACTGACGAAAGTCATCACAGCGATACGATGCAAATAGCTGAGTAGCCCCTTACCAAAGAGGTGCTCATAAACATCAAAACAAACTGCTTTATGTTCGGACTCTTCGACCGCGTGCCATAGCCAGAAGTTTGCATAGGCCGGCTCGGAATGTACAATAAACTCCTCTTGCCTATTAAGCAACGCGTGCGCCATTATGGCTGTGAAATGCTCTAGAGCGCAGGTAGTTGCAAGCTGGGTAGAACGCGGTTTACAGAATCGACTGATCTCTAATAATTTTTTAGTCATTCGCTCCAGAACTCTGCCATGCGGATAAACCTCAAGTAGAAACTTATTAGCACGGTCGTGTTCTTTTGCATGCATTGCTTCTTGATACATGAAGCAGCGAGTACGTTCCTTAAGTTCTGGATCTACAATTCTGTCCATGTAGAAATTGACAGACTTGACAAAATATCTCTCACCAACAGGAAACGTAAAGGACACCGCATTCAGACTATTTTTGTAGTCACTGTTGTCCTTCATCCAGTCCACAGTAGCAGCAGCTGAGAAGGGAATCGTAACAAGGCGTTTGACGATTTGAGGGTGAGAAGTATTCATTCACGAGCCCCCTGAAGCGAGATTGATAAAAGAATCATCATAATCGATTGCGCGCATACCTCAGTAAAAAAGGGCTAGCTTCTTGTGAAAGCTAACCCTTTAAATAGCTGGTCGGAACGGAAGGATTCGAACCTTCGACCCCTTGCACCCCATGCAAGTGCGCTACCAGGCTGCGCTACGCCCCGAAAGAGCGCAAGTATAGCAGAGCCAGGCGATCTTTGCCGACCAAACTGTCAAGAAATCAAGCGTGCAAATCCAGTTGACCTGTACTGGCTCCCGACTCTGAGACAGAGGCAAGCAAATCACGAATACTGAGTAATTCTGTTCTGAGACCGTGTAACTCCTGAGCGGTCAGTCGAACTGCTGCATCGGGATCCTGAGGTACTTCGCGCCCGTCACCCAATCTGTTGCGAGCACCGCTGATAGTGAAACCTTGTTCATAAAGTAATTCACGGATTTTACGGATCAATAGCACCTCATGATGCTGGTAATACCGGCGATTACCGCGACGTTTGACAGGTTTTAACTGGGTAAATTCCTGTTCCCAGTAACGCAGTACATGGGGTTTAACAGCGCACAGATCACTCACCTCACCAATGGTGAAATAGCGTTTTGCAGGAATGGGGGGAAGAACTAGGGGTTTATCAGAAATAATCATGGCCTGATATCAGAGCGATTTAAGTTTTATTCTGGGTCGACTGAAAAATGATCAAGTCAGCTCAAGATCCATCGTAAAGGATACGGGCTGTACTTGAATCAATCGGGCTACTTAGGTTACACAGCTTGCATAAAAGATTCAAGCACAAAGCATCAGCAAAAACCCCGATACATTGCGATAGATCAATTGATTTAAGGCTGAGTTTCTATTGCACTTTTAAGTTTTTGACTGGCATGGAACGTAACGACTCTACGTGCAGCAATTGGGATAGTTTCTCCGGTCTTGGGGTTACGCCCTGGTCGCGGAGATTTGTTACGAACCTGAAAATTACCAAAACCTGATAACTTAACCTGCTCTCCACGGGCGAGAGCGTCACGGATTTCTTCAAAAAACGTATCAACAATGTCTTTTGCTTCGCGTTTATTCAGCCCGACACGATCGAACAGCATCTCAGCCAGTTCGGCTTTAGTCAGCGTCCGTGGTTCGTGAGTTGATAGTTCTGTATTCATAAATTGAACCTGTAAGCGAACAAGGAATTAGCGCTGACGCGCCTGATGGATAGACTCGAGAGCAGTTCTGATTTGCAAAAGACACGCATCAACTCGCACATCGTCAAGCGTAACGTCAGTGTCCTGCAACCAGAAGCGGAAAGCAAGGCTCTTTTCTTTGGACGCCTCAGCACTTGTGCCGGACGATTTGTCACGCCAGACGTCGAACAGTCTGACGTCGCGGACAACCGCAAGATCAGGATGTGCTGAAATAGTGGCGTAAATAGTGTCGAGTAGTTCACCAACTGCCTTATCTGCTGCGACCCAGATAGCCATGTCGCGCTGCACAACAGGTTGACGGGATAATTCCTGAACGACGGGCATCGGTATAGTCTGCAAAGCCTCCAGGCTCACCTCGAACAGCACCGGAGCACTCGAAAACTCTTGGGCCTGAACCCACTTTGGATGGAGTGCGCCTAGCCAACCAATCGGCTGATCAGAAAGCATGATGCGTGCCGTCTGACCAGGATGAAGCGCAGGATGGCTATCTTTTACAAATTTAAGCTCTGCTGCTCGACTGGCGAACAAAGTCTCGACATCGTGTTTAATGTCAAAAAAATCAACCGCGCGGCTCGAAACGCCCCACTGCTCTTGAGCAACGGGTCCCCAGGCAGCCGCGGCTAGTGATTGTGGCTGACTTACACCAGCAACCGTGAGTGGGCCATCCGTCACTGAAGCGTCACGACTGAATACTCGGCCGAGTTCGAATACTCGTGCACGTGTTTGTTTCCGATTAGCGTTATAACGAATATTCGCAACCAAACCTGGCAAGAGAGATGAACGCATGACAGCCAGCTGGCTGGCGATAGGATTAAGGAGGCGGATTGGATTCTGATTTCCCGCCATTTCAACTTCCCAGGGCTCTTCAACAAAGGAGAAATTAATCACCTCCTGATAGCCAAGCATGGACATTTCATTGCGAACAGTATGCGCTGAGCGTGTTGTCTCAGGCGCTAAGCGCATTGTGGCAGCTGCGATGGGAGGAACTGCGGGAATATTTTCAAAACCAACAATGCGCGCAATCTCTTCGATCAGGTCTTCTTCAATTTGAATATCAAACCTGTAGGTTGGTGGCGTGACAATAAAATCATCGCCCTGAGTCGTAAATTCAAGACCCAGCAACGTGAAGATCCGTGCAGTTTCTTCATGGGAAACCGTGATACCTAAAATTTTGCAACACCGTGCAAGACGCATTTTGACGGGTGTGCGTGCAGGCAGATTGATTAGCTGATCATCAATGGGACCCGCCTGCCCACCGCAAACATCAATAATCAATTGCGTAATCAGTTCCAGATGCTCAGGTATATTTTCAAAATCAACACCACGCTCAAACCTGTGACTTGCTTCAGAATTTAATTTCAAGCGCCGTGCGCGCCCTGCAATCGCGTGCGGCCACCAGAAAGCAGCTTCAACGTAAATACTCGTTGTCTCAAGTGAAACTGCTGCCGAAGCGCCACCCATGATGCCAGCCAGACTCTCTGGAACATCTGCGCTACAAATGACTCCCATCGTTTCATCGAGCGCAATGACCTGGTCATTGAGTAATTTAAGCGTTTCACCTTGTCGCGCCCAGCGTACTTCCATGGCAGGCTCTGGCATACGATCAATATCGAATACATGAGTGGGTCTGCCCAACAACAACATGACGTAATTTGAAATATCTACCAGAGCAGTGACCGAGCGTTGCCCTGCACGCTCAAGACACTTCACCATCCAGTCAGGTGTTTTGGCGCGCGCATTAACGCCACGCACGACTCGCCCAGCGAACCTGCCACACAGATCAGGAGCGAGTACCTTGACGGGTATAACTTCAGTCAGGGCAGGAGAAATCGCTGCGGTTGAGGGTGCTTTGATTTCGCACCCTGTCAAAGCTGCTACCTCGCGTGCCACGCCTAGTATGGAAAGGCAATCTGCACGATTGGGGGTCAGCTTGAGTGTGAAAAGTGTGTCATCCAAATCAAGGGTATCGCGGATGCTTGAGCCGATTGGCGCATCATCTGGCAAAATCATCAAGCCAGCACGATCTTGCGAAAGTCCCAGTTCCCTGGCAGAACACAACATCCCCGAGGACTCAACACCGCGCATTTTTGCTACACCGATTTTCATACCGCCTGGTAGCGTCGCGCCCACCAGGGCCAGTGGTACTTTCAGGCCCGCAGCGGCGTTTGGAGCACCACAGACAATTTGTAACAAACTACCCGTGCCTGCATCAACGGTGCATACTCGTAATTTATCGGCATTCGGATGTGGTTCGGCTGTTTCGATACGTGCAACGACAACACCAGAAAACTCCGGAGCAACCGGATTGATTTCTTCAACTTCAAGGCCGGCCATTGTCAGGCGATGGGATAACTCATCGGTACTGATGGCGGGGTTGACTAGCGTACGCAGCCAGGACTCAGAAAATTGCATGATGAACCGTGTCGGTCTGAACTTGATTAATGGTTGAACTGACGCAAAAAGCGCAGATCGCCTTCGAAGAATTGACGTAAATCATTCACGCCGTAACGTAACATTGTCAAACGCTCAAGGCCTGAACCGAAAGCAAAACCGATGTAGCGCTCAGGATTAAGACCAAAGTTTCGAATCACATCGGGATGGACCTGTCCGGAACCCGATATTTCCAACCAGCGTCCTTTGTTCGGACCTGAGGTGAACATCATGTCAATCTCAGCCGAGGGCTCGGTAAAGGGAAAAAATGAGGGTCTAAAACGTAACTCGAGGTCATCAGTTTCAAAGAAACAACGCAGAAAATTTGTATAGACGCCTTTCAGATCAGCAAACGAAATATTTTCGTCAATCCACAACCCCTCAACCTGATGAAACATAGGGGAATGCGTGGCATCGCTGTCGACCCGGTAGGTACGACCTGGGGCAATCACTTTGATCGGAGGTTTATTCATGCGGGCGTAACGGACCTGCATGGGGCTAGTGTGAGTGCGCAACAATAAAGGCAAACCTTTACTGTCTTTCATGTCGACATAAAAAGTATCCTGCATGGAGCGTGCGGGATGGTTTTCAGGATTATTCAACGCTGTAAAGTTAGTCCAGTCGTTTTCTATTTCGGGACCATCAGCCACATCAAAGCCAATAGACTTGAAAATAGCCTCAACACGTTGCCAGGTCTGAATCACTGGATGAACCGTACCTGTCGATACACCGCGTCCTGGCAAGCTCACATCGATCGTTTCAGAGGCTAATTTTGCTTCAAGCTCAGCCTGCGCGAGTGCTGCGCGACGCGCATTGAGCAGCGTTTCGATCTGCTGCTTGATCAAATTAATACGGGCGCCTTCCGCACGCTTGGTTTCAGCGTCAAGCTTGGATAAGCCCTTGAGCAGCTCCGTGAGCGAGCCCTGCTTTCCAAGGAACTTCGCTTTTGCATTTTCAATTGAAGCAGCATCATGGGCCTGTGCAAACTGTGTACGGGCCTGCTCAATCAGATCGTCGACTATTTCAGACATCACAAGGAACCTTGGACAAAATCAAACTTCAAAATGCAAACGGAGCCCAGTGGCCCCGTTTTGCAGATACAACTAACCAGTAGTTAGGCTGCCAGAGCAGCTTTAACCTGATTAACCACAGAGGTAAAGCCCGCTTTGTCATGCACAGCCATATCGGCGAGCACTTTGCGGTCTAGTTCGATTGCGGCTTTTTTCAGGCCAGCAATAAACACGCTGTAAGTAACATCATGCATACGGACTGCAGCGTTGATACGCGTGATCCACAATGCGCGGAATGTACGCTTTTTGTTGCGGCGATCGCGATATGCGTATTGACCAGCACGCATAACTGCTTGCTTGGCAATACGGAACACATTACCGCGGCGACCACGGTAGCCTTTAGCGGCTGTTATGACTTTTTTGTGACGGGCGCGTGCCGTTACACCACGTTTTACGCGAGGCATGTTTTAGCTCCTATCAAGCGAAAGGCATCATGGCTTTAACTGAAGCCACGTTTGTTTTATCGACCGCTGCAGACCCACGCAACTGGCGCTTGGTTTTAGTGGTTTTTTTGGTGAGGATGTGGCGTTTGAAAGCCTGACCCCGCTTGATCGATCCGCTGCCGCGAACCTGAAAGCGCTTTGAGGCGCTTTTCTTGGTTTTCATCTTAGGCATAATAAATCCAGAATAAATGGTGTCCTGCAGGTGCCCCGTGCCTGGTTCTGTTTTTCATCGGTAGTTTCAACTGCGTTTTTAACCACCCGCATTTTCAATTACCAGTCAAAACAAACTCTAAGCGCGAATCTTTATAACCCCAGCACACTCACTTTTCCCTGAAGGTTTTCCAGGAAAGCCTTTGATTATATGATGAATTTCTACTTTTTAGCAAATGCATAGCTAACAACCAATTATCTGAACCGATATTGAAAAGCCTCCGCCAGATGTGTTGAATCTATTCGCTCAGAACCCGACATATCGGCGCAGGTACGAGCCACGCGCCTTATTTTCTGGATTGACCTGGCTGACATGCTCTCGAGCTGGACGACTCTGGCTAATAGCTGTTGCGCCTCGGTCGACATCAGGCATATTTTATCAAGCATAGCCGCAGGCAATTGCGCGTTGGCGCATTGCTGCCTTTGCATTTGAACCGAACGTACGTGTGTAACCCTGACTTTAACGCTGCTGGAAGGTTCCCCTTGCTCAAGGTCCATCCATTTTTGCTCAGACTGCAAAATTGTGATGGCAAGATCTATCCGATCCAGCAAGGGTCCAGATAAACGAGCCTGATAACGTTCAATCTGTTCAGGGCGACATTGACATTTTTTTACCGCATGCCCAATCCAGCCGCAAGGACAAGGGTTCATGGCAGCAATCAGTTGAAAATCAGCTGGAAAATCAATCTTGAACCTTGCTCTGGCGATGGAGACTTCTTTTGACTCAAGTGGCTCACGCAAAGCCTCGATCACCTTTCGGTCAAATTCTGGCAGCTCATCCAGGAAAAGCACTCCCCTGTGAGCCAGCGTAATCTCACCCGCCCGGGGCTTGGCGCCACCACCTATCACTGCTGCAGGTGAGGCGGTATGGTGAGGCGCACGAAACGGCCTCACTCCCCAGGCTAAATCGCGCTGGCCACTGAAGGCGCAGATCGACGCCACCTCCAGGCACTCAGTCTGCGTCATAGGCGGCAAAATACCGGTCAAACGCTTGGCAAGCATACTTTTGCCTACACCTGGTGTGCCACAGAGCAATAAGCTGTGTCCGCCCACAGCGGCGACTTCTAACGCCCTTTTCGCCATGCTCTGGCCTCTGACGTCGGACAGGCACACTTCCTGCAACTGAGGCGGTTCATCAGAAGGTGGAGTCGGCTTCATGAGAGAGGACTCGCCGGTCAAGTGCTCCACCACCTCACGCAAGGAGCTGGCACCCAGCACGCAGATGCCGGGAACGCGTGCGGCTTGAATCGCGTTATTGATAGGTAAAACCAACTTTGAGTCGGGCTGGTTACGTGCAACAGCGAGCGCGATAGAAATTGCCCCAGCGATCGGTACTAACAAACCTGAAAGTGATAATTCTCCAGCAACAACCCATTGAGCAAGTGTTGGAATAGCTTGAGAAGTCTGAGAGCCAAGTTGCTGATAACTCAGATTAACTTGGCCAGATACCAGTAAAACGCCCAGCGCTATAGGCAAATCAAATCGTCCAGACTCTTTGGGTAAATCTGCGGGAGAAAGATTAACTGTTAGCCTGCCCGAGGGGAAACTAAAGCCACTGCTTTGAATGGCTGCCCTCACCCGTTCGCGACTCTCGCGAACCTCCGCATCGGCCAAACCAACAATTACAAAAGATGGCAAACCATTGGACAAATGAGTTTCAACGCGCACGATCGGTGCATCAAGCCCCACTAAGGAGCGACTCATAACCACAGCAAGCGACATACTTTCTCCAACATAAAAAGGAAAGTATGGGGCGTTAGAGGTAAATAAAAAAAGACCGGCGGACGAGTTTGTCCAGCGGTCTTTCAGGGTTATTGCTTTTAAATTTTAGTGTTCTTGCTCTTGATAAGGGCGATTAGCCTCAGCTGTAGCAGCTAAGATTTTTGTCGGGCTTACTTATCGTCAGACTCAAGTGCGCTCAGTCTGTGTTCAAGTATTTGTGCCTGTTTTTCAAGAGTTTCGATACGAATCAGCGCCCGGCTGAGCAGATCCACCTGAATATCAAACTCCTCCCGTGTGACAAGATCCATACGGTTAAAAGCCTGACCCATGAAGCCTTTGACATTGCGTTCGATGTCCGCAGCAGGACTACGCGCAATCAATTCTGAAACATTTTTTTGAAACTCTTCAAACCATGCTTTGGGCTGATTCATGCTGATGCGCTCCTAGATCGTCGATATGTACATTTTAAACCTCTTAAGGCAGCGCATGTTGAAATCAACATGCCTCAAAAAATAGCTAAAAACTAAAAAAAGCACCATTTAAGTGCTGCATGCTCAAGCCAACACCAAGCCCCTTAGTAAAACCTAGTCTGGCATATAAATTGCTTAATTATCTTCATTGAATTGATAGTTTTTTTGAGGACAGTTATATGAAGCTGATTATTGCGATTATTAAACCATTCAAACTCGACGAAGTACGTATCGCTTTATCTGCGCTAGGCATACAGGGTTTGACAGTTACGGAGGTTAAGGGTTTTGGACGTCAGAAGGGGCATACAGAGCTGTATCGTGGCGCTGAGTACGCGGTTGATTTCCTGCCAAAACTGAGAGTAGAAGCTGCAGTAGCGAATGAATTAGTAGATCAGTGCGTTGATACGATTGAGCAAGCCGCTCGCACAGGAAAGATTGGTGACGGCAAGATTTTTATCTTACCGCTTGAACAAGTCGTACGGATTCGGACTGGCGAGACGGGTGATGCAGCGCTTTAATGATAGAGCTGCGCAGGGTCGATTGGATGCGCGCGATTTAAGGCATTGGCGACTTTGTTGCGCAGTGCATTCGAGTGCGCATCACGGATTTCACGCTTAACATCAAGCAGCTGTTGCGGATGCATTGAAAATACTGTCAGACCCAGACCTAACAGCAGTCGTGTCAGATTTGAATCCCCTGCCATCTCGCCACAAACTGAAACAGGAATGCCTACCCGAACGCCTGCATTGATCGTATTGGCAATAAGCCTCAATACTGCAGGATGCAGAGGGTCGTAGAGACCTGAAACCTCATTATCTGCGCGGTCAATAGCCAAGGTGTATTGAATCAAATCGTTGGTGCCGATTGACAGGAAATCAAGTGCAGCTGCAAACGGCTCGATCGCAATAGCTGTAGCTGGAACTTCGACCATAGCTCCTAACTCAATATGCTCAGCATAGGCTTGTCCGCGCTCGTCGAGCTCTTGCTTGGCCGAAGCTATCGCGGCTCGTGTGGCTACAAGTTCATGCATGTGTGCAATCATTGGAATGAGAATACGAACAGTTCCATGGGCTGAGGCACGCAAAATAGCACGTAGTTGGGTTGCAAATAAATCGGGATGTGCGAGGCAATAACGAATTGCACGTAAACCAAGGGCGGGATTCGTTGAAACGGTCGCTTCACCGTCAAGTGTTTTATCTGCACCGATATCAAGGGTGCGGATTGTTACAGGTCTGCCCTGCATTGCCCTGACAACCGAGGAGTAAGCAAGGTATTGCTCCTCCTCGCTAGGCAGATCAGGCCTGCCCATGAATAAAAATTCACTTCTGAATAAACCTATGCCTGCCGCCCCGTTAGCTAGTGCTAATTCAGCTTCATCAGGTAATTCTATGTTCGCATATAACTCAATCGCTATACCATCGAGCGTTTCAGATGGCACATCCTTCAGAAGAGCGAGCTCGGCACGCTCAGCGAGATAGGACTGCTGCAGACGCCGATACTCCTGCAAAGCAACTTCGGAAGGATTGACAAGGATTGTGCCGTGCGCGCCGTCCAAGATCACCATATCGCCATCGCGCACAAGCGCACGCACATGACCGAGAGCCACAACTGCGGGCACCCCCATACTGCGCGCAACAATCGCAGTATGAGAAGTAGCTCCCCCTAAATCTGTCGCGAAGCCGGCAAACCGCGCTCCACGCAGGCGAATCATTTCAGCAGGAGAAATATCATGAGCGACTACGATCAACGGATCGTCCTGATCCTGATCGTGCTCAAGCTTAAGCGATGCGCCCGAGCCCGAAAGCAGTGTCAGCACTCGTTCGATGACTTGCCTGACATCAGAGCCACGTTCACGCAAGTACTCATCTTCCATGGCTGCGAACTGCTCACCCAGGATTTGACCCTGTGTCGTGAGTGCCCATTCTGCGTTGTAATGTTTTTCTTCGATCAGAGAAAGAGCCTGGTCAGCCAGCAAAGGATCTGAGAGCAACATGCCATGCACACTCAACAAGGCTGCCAGCTCGCGGGGGGCATCGTCAGGCAGTGACTCAGCCAACTCCTGCATTTCAAGCTGAGTTGCCTTGAGTGCGTGGGTCAAGCGTTTTTTTTCAGCAGCGACTGCGTCGTCAGAAATACGGTAGTGAACAACCTCTAGCGCCGTAGCACCCATGACAACAACGCGTCCTATTGCGTATCCTCGCGCGACGCCCTGCCCATAAAGGCACATCATTGGGCTGGCTGGTTGCTCAGTCCGGGAGTTACTGACCTTCGCCAAATTTGTCATTAAACAGGGCCTGAATTTCAGAGATAGCTTTTTCTGCGTCACCACCCGCAGCATCAATCGTGACTGTTGTGCCAATACCCGCTGCCAGCATCATGACACCCATAATACTTTTAGCATTGACGCGTTTTGCGCCTTTTGAAATATAAATGTCACAACTGTACTGAGCTGCGAGCTGCGTCAGCTTGGCGGCAGCGCGAGCATGCAAGCCAAGCTTGTTTGATACTACGATATCTAACTGAGGCATAGTCAATAAAGGTAAAAAATTAGGAATTGACTTAGTCTACACGCAACAGGGCTTGTGTGGCACCAGCAAGCGCAATTGTTGCTACATCTTCGAGATTACCCTGACGATAATTTATGGCGCGCAGCAGCATTGAGGCATTCACTCCCGCGAGCACACAACAGGCAACTCCTGCCTCATGAACAATATGACAGGCCTGAGTAGCGATATTGGAAGGTGTCGCGCCGGGTAAATCAGTTAGCAACAGCACGCCCTCCCCACGATCGATGGATATTATTTGCTCGGCGAGGGTTTTTGAGCAATCAATCGCTGACTCGTTGGGGAGGATGTCGACTGCAGTGACATAAGGGTCGTGACCCAGCACATGTCTGGCACAATCAACCAAGGCAGAGGCCAGAGGCACATGGGCCACAACCATTATTGAAATCATGGCTTATGCTGCCTTGTTAAGGACTGCCTCTAGCGCCTCGACAAACCGTCCTGCCACATCAAAGCCAGTTTGCTCGGTAATTTCCACAAAACATGTCGGGCTGGTTACATTGATTTCAGTCACGTAATCACCAATTACATCTAACCCAACAAGCAACAAACCACGTGCGGCGAGCTTGGGCGCAATAGCGCGTGCGATGTACCAGTCGCGCTCCGTGAGAGGCTGGGCGACTCCACGACCACCAGCCGCCAAATTGCCACGCGTTTCGCCAGCCAGTGGGATGCGAGCGAGACAGAACGGAACAGGCTCTCCACCGATTAACAAAATACGTTTATCGCCATCCTTGATTTCAGGGATATAGCGTTGCGCCATAATCGTGCGATGACCGTTGTCGGTCAAAGTCTCAAGAATGGCATTGCGATTGGGCTCATTGACAGACAAGCGGAAAATACCCGTACCACCCATACCATCGAGTGGCTTGACAATGACGTCTTTGTGAGCGGAATGGAAAGCTTTAATACGCTCCATATCACGTGTCACAAGCGTCGGTGTAGTGAATTCAGGAAACTCTGTAATGGCGAGTTTCTCAGGGTGGTTACGAATCGCATCACCACTATTCATCACACGTGCGCCTAGCGATTGCGCATACTCAAGCATATGCGTGGTGTAGACGTACTCCATGTCAAAGGGAGGATCCTTACGCATAATCACTGCACTGTAATTTTGCAGAAGCGCATCCGTTGCGGCACCTGTTACAGTCCACCAGGATTTCTCGTGTAAATCCGCGCCAGGCACCAGGGCAATCGGTGTAGCGGTCGCGAAGACCTGACCATCCTGAATGAAAAGATCGCCCTGCAACGCTACGCTCACCGAATGACCGCGTGCCTCGAATGCACGCATCATCGCAACAGAGCTGTCCTTGTAGGCGTTAAGCGCTGGCAGAGGATCCAGTACAAAGAGAACACGCAACATCATGCGGCTTCTGCTTTACCAGGTGCCTTTTTGCGTGGTGATAAAACCATCACCATCTGACGGCCTTCAAGTTTAGGCATGGCCTCGACCACAGCCATATCAAGCAAGTCATCACGAACACGCTCCAACACGCGCATGCCAAGCTCCTGGTGAGCCATTTCACGGCCTCTGAAACGCAAGGTGACCTTGGCTTTATCGCCTTCATCGAGAAAGCGCTTGAGATTACGCAGCTTGACCTGATAATCACCTTCGTCGGTCGCGGGGCGGAATTTGACTTCCTTGACCTGGATAATTTTTTGCTTTGAGCGGGCCTCGGCAAGACGTTTTTGTTCTTGATATTTGAATTTGCCGTAATCCATCAGACGGCAAACTGGCGGTTCGGCATTAGGCGCGATCTCGACCAGATCAATTTCGTTTTCTTCAGCCATGCGAATGGCGTCAAACGTCTTTACGATACCGAGTTGTTCACCTTCAATACCAAGCAAACGCACTTCGGGAACTCGGATTTCACCGTTAATGCGATGGGGTTTTTCTGTTGCGATGTTGACGACTCCTGGAGATTAAGCGGCCTGAGTAACAGGCGCGCTGGAATTGCGACGTAAGTTCACGTCTTCTGATAATAAATTTGCGAACTCGGCTAAGGGCATGACACCCAGATCCAGTCCACCACGACCACGTACCGCTACAGTCCCTGCCTGACGCTCTTTATCACCGACCACCAGGATATAGGGTACTTTTTGCAAGCTGTGCTCACGGATTTTATAGGTGATTTTCTCAGCCCGTAAATCTGATTCTACTCTAAAGCCTTGTTTTTTCAGGGTTTGTGCTATTTCTGTTGCGTAATCAGCAGTTGGTTCGGAAATACAGCAGATAACAGCCTGGACTGGAGCGAGCCAAGCGGGCAAAGCACCGGCGTGGTTTTCTATCAGCATTCCGATAAAACGTTCAAGCGAACCCAAAATGGCTCGGTGCAACATGACCGGGGCACGGCGTTGGTCATTTGCGTCGACAAACTCGGCGCCCAGTCGCTCGGGCATTGAAAAATCAACCTGAATCGTGCCACATTGCCAGTGACGGCCAATCGCGTCTTTCAAGGTGTATTCAACTTTAGGGCCGTAAAAAGCCCCCTCACCGGGAGAGACTTCGAAATCGCAACCGGTGCGGCGCAGACTTTCCATCAGAGCTGTTTCAGCCTTATCCCAGACTTCGTCACTGCCGATACGTTTTTCAGGACGAGTAGCAACTTTGTACAAAATCTCAGTAAAACCAAAATCCGCATAGACTTTTTGAAGCAAGGAGGTGTATTGGGCGCATTCATCCTGCAGTTGGTCTTCGGTACAGAAAATGTGACCATCATCCTGCGTAAAGCCACGAACACGCATCATGCCATGCAGTGAACCAGAGGGTTCATTGCGATGGCACTGACCAAACTCGCCATACCGCAGTGGCAAATCACGGTAGGAGTGCAAACCATGATTAAAAATCTGGACGTGGCCTGGGCAATTCATGGGTTTTAAACCATAGGTGCGGTTCTCAGACTCGGTTGTGAACATATTTTCACGGTAGTTGTCCCAGTGCCCTGTCTTTTTCCACAATGAGAGATCCAGTATTTGAGGTGCTTTGACTTCCTGGTAGCCATTGTCCCGATAGACCGAGCGCATGTATTGCTCGACCTGTTGCCAGATGGTCCAGCCTTTGGGATGCCAGAAAATCAGACCTGGACCTTCTTCCTGGAAATGAAACAGGTCAAGATCACGTCCAATTTTTCTATGGTCGCGCAACTCTGCCTGCTCAAGCATATGCAGGTATGCGTCCTGATCTTCTTTGGAACCCCAGGCCGTACCATAAATACGCTGCAACATTTCGTTGTTGCTGTCGCCGCGCCAATAGGCGCCTGCAAGCTTCATTAATTTGAATACTTTTAATTTACCAGTGCTAGGCACATGAGGGCCGCGACATAAATCAATAAAGTCACCCTCTCGATACAGGCTGATCGTTTCATTACCTGGTATGGAAGCGATGATCTCGGCTTTGTATTTTTCGCCAATGCTGTTGAAGTATTTCACAGCATCATCACGAAGCCATTCCTCTCTGGTGACGACTTCGTCTTTTTTTGCCAGTTCAGCCATTTTCTTTTCAATGGCGACCAGGTCCTCGGGGGTAAAGGGGCGCTTGTAGGAGAAGTCGTAAAAAAAACCGTTTTCGATGACAGGCCCGATTGTGACCTGCGCCTCAGGAAACAGGGATTTCACTGCATAGGCCAGTAAATGCGCAGTCGAGTGACGGATCAAATCCAGGCCATCAGGGTCTTTTGCCGTAATGATGGAGAGTTCCGTGTCGTGCTTGATCAAATGCGTCGCATCAACGAGGCGCGACTGGCCGTGCTCGGTCACCCGTCCGCCTAGAGTTGCGCGAGCTAGCCCCGAGCCAATGGATTGCGCGACTTCTGCGACCGTAAGTGGTGCGGGATACTGGCGTTGCGAGCCGTCTGGCAATGTAATAGCGATCATTCTTGGGGCTTTGGTCACAAAAAGCGCGGCAATGCCGCGCAAAGTCAAAGGGTAAACACGCGTGATTTTAGCATTAGCAGGTGTAAGACGCTTAAATTAGCTGGTGTAAGACACTTAATTGGGTCATTTAGTCATTCAGCGAAGCTTTTGCAGCCTGCTCTGGCGCCAGGCCCTCGTAGAACTGATCAGTGAACCACTCCGCCTGCTCTTCAATGTAATCCTGAGCTTCTTTAAGGCTCGCCCCTGCAGCCACAAGATAACCCTCAACCTCAGTACACCACTCAATGAGTTCTAGAGTTTCTGGATCAAGCTCTTCTTTTTTAGCCATGGATAGTTCAACTTTGCATGTGAGATGGATAACTATGCCATCATTCTAGTGAATTAAAGACTTTGACACCAACGCACCTGACCCAACGATCATAACTATGCAAAGTGATGCCTCCAAGCTTCCAGCACTGAATTCCGCTCATGAAGTCAACAAAATTGTCCGGAAATTCGCCTCAGATGTCATTAAAAACTCTTTCGCCGGGGAGATGTCCCGCGAACAGTTTCTGCAATGGATCGAACAACGAATACAAGCCCTGAGCAGACTCTTTCTGGGTGAGTTCACCATGGAAGCAACGCAATATCATCGTGGGGTATGGAATACCCCGGACAATCTTGGGCATTACCTACGTAATAATCTGCCTGCTGCGCAAAGCAATAGTGAAAGTGTTGCTCTGTTATTCAAACAACTTGGGAGCAACGTGATGAAAATCGTCAAAAATTCCCAACTTTCAGAACAAGCGAGCAAACAAATGCTTGAGTCTGTCTGTGGCACAACCCGAGACCTTTTGCTAGGTCTCGGTATGCAAAGTCATCAGTGATATAGCTAACAAAATAATCCGGACTCAAAGATCGAACTTAACGCCTTGAGCCAGCGGTAAGGTAGTGCCGTAATTGATAGTGTTCGTTGCCCGTCGCATATAGGATTTCCATGCGTCAGAACCAGACTCGCGCCCTCCTCCGGTCTGTTTTTCACCGCCAAAGGCACCGCCTATTTCAGCACCACTGGTACCAATATTGACATTGGCAATCCCGCAATCGGACCCGCGAGCACTGGTAAAGATCTCTGCTTCGCGTAAGTCTTGCGTAAACACCGCTGAGGATAAGCCGTGTCGGGCTGCGTTATTGAGCTCAATGGCCTGTTCAAAATCATCATAAGGCATGACATATAGAATGGGGGCAAAGGTTTCGCTGAGCATCGGTTCAAGTTGTTGAGTCATTTCAACAAGAGCTGGACGCACGTAATAGCTAGCATCACTTATGCTGTGCTCTCTCTGACCAAAATGAACTTTGGCAGCCGCTTTAATCGCCTCGCCGAGTGTGCTTTGCATCGCATTGAAAGCGCGCTGATCGATCAACGGACCAATCAGTGTTCCCGCTGCGCGTGGATCACCGATGGGCAAACGTTCGTAGGCGCGTAGCAGAGAAGTTACTAATTTTGAATAAATTGATCGATGAACGATTAGTCTGCGTAAACTCGTACAGCGCTGGCCAGCAGTTCCGGCCGCAGCAAATACCACACCTCTCAACACCAAATCCAAATTCGCAGACGGTGCGACAATCGCGCAGTTATTTCCACCAAGCTCCAGCAAGGAACGTTTGAAAAGCTCAGCACAACGGATGCCAACCTCCCGACCCATCGCGCTTGAACCAGTCGCGCTGACTAATTTGACGCCAGGATGAACCACTAGTGCTTCGCCAGCCTCACGGCCACCAACTAATACCTCACTGACCCCTTCGGAATCAAGGCCTTGCTCTGAGCAAGCTCTCACTAATAGAGCATTTAAGGCAAGCGCACAAAGAGGAGTTTTTTCAGAGGGTTTCCAAACCAGGGTATTGCCGCAAACCAAAGCTAACGCGGCATTCCAGGCAAAGACTGCCATGGGAAAATTGAAAGCTGAAATTATTCCAACCACACCGAGCGGGTGCCAGGTTTCGAGTAATTTGTGTTCGGGCCTTTCACTGGCAATGGTCAAGCCATACAACTGTCGAGACAGGCCCAAAGCGAATTCACAGATATCGATGACCTCCTGAACTTCTCCAAGGCTCTCTTGCGTGATCTTGCCAGTCTCAAGCGTAATAATTTCAGCCAGTGAAACTTTGTGGCTGCGAACTATTTCACCAAAGGCGCGCACAACTGAACCACGCCTGGGCCCCGGCTCGTTACGCCAGGTACGTGCGCGGTGCTGTGCTCGCTCGATCGCTGCACTGACTTGCTCAGTCGAGGTTGGTGTTATTGCTGCAATAAAGCCACCATCAATCGGCGAGTGAACGTTAATTTTTCCTGGTCTAGCTGAAGCCATGGGGTCGGTCTCATGCCCAAGCTCAAAGTCGAACTCCGGTCCAAAATCAAGTTCTAGCCGAGAAAAAATATTCTGAATTGTGAGCGCGTGACTGATCATTATTTTGTCTCGATCGTTCTATTCCAACGCTGGTTCCAGCTTGGTCGATTCGTATTGATTGCCTCCCAATCGACCGTGACTGCGTTTTCCATATATTGTGCAAAACGTTTAAGTCGCGACTGAGCTACTTCGCCAATCGCTTGGGCTTTGGCATTTGACGGGATCTGACTGCCATATTGCAATCCGGCCTCCTGGGCCTTGGCTGATAACAAATAAGCTGCGAGCTTTTGTGACAACTCAGGTTCATTATTTTTCGCTATGACACATTCTGCAACCATCAGGACGACAGACCCCTCTTTGGGTTGCGCATACTCGATTTCTACTCCCTTGTCCTGCAGGACTGCGACACCAGTTGGTGTAAGCGGCGCTATAGCTATCTCACCATTTTGCATCATCTCTGACACCTTAGCCGAGCTCGGGATGTACTCAAGAACGTTCGGGCCTATTGAACCTGACCAAGCCTTAAACGCTGGATCGACGTTATTCTCGTTGCCACCCTTGATCCGGTTAAACATGAGAAAACCGTGAAGTCCGAAGGAGGAAGATGGCATAGATTGAAAGAGTATTTTTCCCTTATATTTTGGATCAGCCAGATCCAGCCATGAGGTAGGCGCCGACCAGCCTTTTTCAGTGAACATTTTCCTGTTATAGGCCATTCCAGTCATACCCATCGTGACTCCGGTGGCCATATCGTCTTTAAATCTCGCAGCGGGATACACCTCATTTAGTTCAGGGCTCGGCTGCATTTTTTCGCAAAGTCCCATACCTACGGCGCGGACCATCACCCCATCATCCAGAAAAATGACATGTAACTGAGGCTTGTCCTTGTTCGCTTGAGCTTTTGCAAGGATATCTGCTGAGGTGCCTGGCACGACGACAACCTTGACGTTATGCTGTTTTTCGAAAGCAGGAAAAACATGTTCAACCCAGGTCTTTTCCATTGAGCCGCCATTCATACCGACATAAAGCGTTTTGTTTTGCGCAGCCGCAGTTACGCTAAAAAAACTGATACAAATCACTGAAAGTACAGCGAGGGATTTGCGCATGAAAGCCACCGGGGCGCTAGTGATTCTGTCTGAACATGTCATGAAAAAATCCTTCAGTTAATTAAGAGTATTGATATAAAGTTGCTTCAGGTATAACGATCAATAGCAAAAGCATCAAGCGGTGTTTGGCTACGACCATCGCGTACAAGCTCAGCCAGTACCTCACCCACTGCAGGGCCGATTTGGAAACCGGCACCAGAAAAACCGAAACCGTGGACGAGCCCTGGTGTAGTTTTACTGAACCCTATCACCGGCTGCCTATCCGGCAAGCTGCCTTCCGTACCGCTCCAGGAACGAATAATATGCGCATGTCGCAAACCTGGTAAGAGCTCTACAGTTTGTTGTAAAACCAGATTGATAGCTGAGCGACTTGGACGTGCACGCAACTCATCCAGCGCAAATCCTCTCGAGCCGCCGATGACACAGTTGCCTCTTGGCGCCTGTCTGGCGTAAACACCACCGCCCTCCACACCCAGACTCAAACTCATGAATGGCGCAAGCGGTTCAGTTACAACCATAACGGGATGGATGGACTCCATCGGCACAACTTCACCAAACTGAGCAGCAATTTTTCCAGACCACGCACCTGCACAATTAAGCACAAATTGCGAACGAATCTGTAAACCAGAGTGAGTCCTCAATAAAAAGTGATCTCCGTCTTTATTGACAGAATCAACACGGCAATGCTCACGTATATCAGCGCCGGCTCGTTTTGCTGCCATTGCAAAAGCAGGAGAGACAAGACGGGGATTGGCGTGACCATCTTCAGGGCACAGCGAGCCACCCACCGCACGCTCACCGAGCCAAGGGTAGTGTTTACGCAGGTATGAGCCGTCAAGCATCTGCAAATTCATTCCGTACTCAAGTGTTTTTTCGCGATAGGCTTCAAGAGAGGCCATATCAGCCTCGCTCCTGGCTATTTTTAAATGGCCAGAGCGCAGATACTCTGCGCTAATACCGATCAGGGATTCAAGTCGACCCCAAATTTCATGGGCACGTGCGGATAACGCCAGTTGTGAAATGGAGCGGCCCTGACGACGAACGCCGCCATAGTTGACACCACTGGAGTGCGAGCCGCAAACATCACGCTCCAGAACCATCACAGCAATATTCATGCGACGAAGTGCGAGCGCAGCACTTGCTCCGACGATTCCACCACCGATAATCGCAACATCCGTGCTGAGCAGAGGAGTCATTGCTCGCCTCGCTTAAGACTAGAAATGACTTGTGCATCAGCTATGAAAGGAATGGGCTTGATGGGCGCTTGCCCTCGTAGTCGACTTACGCTGTTGATTTGTATACCGGCACAAGCAGCCACAATCTCTGCAGCAGCCGCTGCGCACATTCGCGCTTGACAGCGCCCCATTCCAACTCTGGTCAGAGCTTTGACGCGATTAAGATCCAGCGCGTTTAATTCAGTGACTGCTTTTCGGATTTCGCCAGCTGTAATTTGCTCGCAACGACAGATAATGACCTCATTAGTAATTTGCTTGGCCCAGTGAGCAGGAAAAGGAAAGGCACGCTCAAGACCTGAACGGAATTGACTAATGTGTGCGAGTCGAGACTTCAAGCTCTTCAGATGCTGATGAGCCGCTGGAGATAAATACTGCTTATCAACATCTTCCAAGAGAGTCAGGGCAGCCAACTCACCGGCTAACTCCGAGGCCTCAGCACCCATGATCGATGCACCATCGCCTGCCAGATAAACTCCCGCAATACTGGAGCGCCCAGCCTCATCGCGTATTGGAATACTTGCACGCTGAGCCTGATCATATTGAAATTTGACACCCAGAATATCCGCGAGTTGTGTCTCAGACCTCAAACCGTAACCAAAACCTATCGCATCACAGTCCAGCGTATGCTCGCCTTGTTTGTCGCGCCAAGTCACACTAGTCACCCGGCCCTCGCCTCTTGCAGCAATTGGCTGGATTGAGCGATATATCGGGACGCCGTGCGTGCGCAACCAGGCGACATAATAAACACCCTTGGCAAATAAAGCGGGCTTGTTCAGCAGTCGTGGAGTCGCCGTAATCTGATCAACCAGACTTGCAGTATCCAGCACTGCGACGACCTGCGCGCCAGCCCTCGCATATTGGTAGGCGACCAAATAAAGCAAAGGTCCTGTACCCATGAACACGACTCGCTGACCAATGGCACAAGCTTGAAATTTAAGACTAACCTGTGCGCCACCAAGCGAATAGACTCCTGGTAGTGTCCAGCCCTCAAACGGCAATACCAGATCGGTAGCACCGGTGGCGATAATCAAATGCGTATAGGGTGTGACTGACGTGACTCCAGCGTGCAAGGTATCAAGCTGTCGGTCCTCTGCATTCCAGACCAGTGTATCGGGACGGTAATCAATCTGGCCCTGAATCTCAGACATTGCCTGATGTATTGATTCGGCACGAGCCGCTTCAAAGCCATAGAGTTGCTGTGCTGAGCGTTTAAATTCTTTGGGTTGCCGACGGTAAATTTGCCCGCCCCAGGCAGCAGACTCGTCAATCACAACCGGGTGCAAACCATGGCGGACGAGTGTTTGTGCAGCACGGACTCCCGCGGGCCCTGCACCCACGATGACAGGTATACATGACTCAGGATTGGATATTTGACTCACTCTTGATCACCTGCAAGGGTCTTGATATGCATACCGGACACAATAAAGGTGGTGCAGGCTCTTAACCGCTCGCCACCTGCTAGTGTGATCCAGCAATCCTGACAGGCACCCATCAGACAAAAACCCGCGCGCGGTTTATTGTCAAGCTCTGTCATTCGCAGATGAGACTGGTTCATTAACAATGCGGTCAGAACTGTATCGCCCTTCAAAGCTTGAACAGACCGCCCATTCAATAGAAAGGATAAAGGTTCACGAGTTGTTTCACCAAGCCTGAGCAGCTGAGGGTCGGATAATCTTTTTGTTTCATTAAAATCCGTCATTTTCCACCAACCAGTATTTTGTCCAATCCATAAATACGATCTATCAGAACCATAACAACCAATGTGAAACCCACTGTCAAGGCTGAAGCAGCCGCCATCAAAGGATCGATTGATTCGGTCGCGTACATGTACATGCGAACAGGCAAGGTTACCGTTGAGGGTGCAGTAACAAAGATCGACATGGTTACCTCGTCAAAACTATTGATAAAAGCAAGTAACCAACCACCCGTAATGCCGGGCAAAATCATAGGCAGGGTTATACGCCGAAAAACAGTAAAACTATTCGCACCGAGAGCTTGAGCTGCGTTTTCACAGGACTGATCAAAACCAACTGAAGCAGCTATGATCAGTCTCAACACATAAGGAGTAATGATCATTACGTGCGCAAAGGCAAGCCATATAAAGCTTCCTGTCGCACCAACCAGGGCGAACAAGCGTAGCAACGCGACACCGAGAACTAAATGCGGAATCATCAAGGGCGACAAAAAAAATCCATTCAGGAATTCTCTGCCAGGAAAACTAAACCGTGTAATAGCTAAACCAGCCGGCACTGCGATCAACGTGGCAAGTGAGGCAGAAATAAAACCTAGCCAGAAACTGTTTTTAAAGGATTGCAACAAATCCGAATGCGCAAAAACAGCCTTAAACCAGCGTAGTGAAAAATTGTCCGTAGGTACGCTCAAACTTAGACCTGGTGTGAACGCAACCAGACAGACGATCACCAGCGGTGCCAGCATAAACAAAATCACGAGGGCATTAAATGCGAGGGCAAAAACACCATTTTTTTTCATCGCGTTAGCCTATTGATTTTTTATAGCGGCCCTCAACCATGCGGTTGTAAGTCACCATTATCAGCAAATTAACGGTCAGTAAAATTAACGCGACAGCCGCTCCAAAAGGCCAGTTCAGTTCATGCATATATTCGTCATAAACGATGGTCGCAACGACTTTTAATCTTCGACCACCTAGTAAACCTGGTATCACAAACGAACTGGCACTCAAGCCAAAGACAATCAAACTACCTGACAAGATGCCAGGCATGATCTGCGGCAGAATAATTCGGCGCATTGTCGTCAAGGGTGGTGCCGAGAGAGAAAGCGCTGCGTTTTGTACTTCAGGATCGAGCTTTTGCAATGAAGTCCAAACAGGAATCACCATGAATGGCAACATCACATGCACAAGAGCAATGATGACGGCCGACTCGGTATAAAGAAGCTTGATTGGCCCTACACCCAAGGCAGCGAAAAGATTGTGCAAAACGCTTTGTGGTCCAAGCAAAATACTCCAGCCAAAAGAACGAACAACGACCGAGACCAGCAAAGGAGCGAGCAAGACAAGTAAAAAAATTGATTTCCAGGGATTGGACATTCGACTCAGGATATAAGCCTCTGGCACACCAATCAACAGGCAAAGCAAGGCGGTCAAAGCCGATATCCAAAGCGTTCGCCAAAAAATTCCGTTATAGTAGGAGTCAGTCAAAACGGTCACGTAATGCTCAAGTGTCAACTGGTTTTTTATACCCGTTACGTGATCAAAAACGTTGAAAGACAGCACTGCCGTAAGAACCAGAGGTAATACGAGCATACAAAAAAACAGGAAAATCCCTGGCGAAGAAAGAATCCAAGGGCGTAGTCTCGACAAAGATGTCATGGCTGATGGTCGCTATCAGTCAGCAACCTCAAGGAACCTGTAGACCAGGTCAGACCCGAACTAGTGTGTTCGGGCAGAGGTTTGGAATCATCATTGGAGGTAACAACAATCAGCTCTCCGATTGCGGTGTTGAGATAATAAATCCATTGATCACCGAGAAAATATCTGGCCGCTACAACTCCATCAAGTTGCCCTTGTCCAACGGGAGTAAAAATTATTTTCTCAGGTCGCAAGCTCAACGTAACGAAGGCACCCGGATCAATTGACAGATCAGGCACGGCAATATTGCACTCGTGCAATACTAAGTTAAAACCAGTGTCTGACAAGCGTAACAGACCAGACAGAAGATTGGCCTTTCCAACAAAAGTCGAAATAAAAGTGGATCGAGGCTGATCATAGAGTCTGTAAGGTTCGTCTATTTGCGTTACCTTGCCTTGCTGCATAACAACAATTCTGTCGCTAATCGACATCGCTTCAGACTGATCATGTGTGACCATGATCGTGGTCGTACCAACCTTGCGTTGAATTTTTCGCAACTCGAATTGCATTTCCTCTCGTAATTTAGCGTCAAGATTGGAAAGTGGCTCATCGAGCAGCAATACAGGCGGTTCAATGACTAAGGCACGAGCCAGGGCTACGCGTTGTCTTTGCCCACCTGATAGCTCCCTGGGATATCGGTCTGCGTAACTATCCAGATGCACTAGAGAAAGTGCTGAGCGTATTCTTTCCTCACGCTCATTTTTGGGAATACGGCGCATCTCAAGCCCAAAACTAACATTATCGCGAACGGTCATGTGCGGAAATAAGGCATAACTCTGAAAAACGATGCCAAGCCCACGTTCATGAGGCTTGGCATGCGTGATATCACGCCCAGCAAGAAGGATTTTCCCGCTTGTGACCTCTGCAAAACCCGCGATCATTTGCAAAGTAGTCGTTTTCCCACAACCGGATGGACCGAGTAAGGTCACAAACTCGCCCTTCTCCACGTCTATCGACAAATCCGCTACAGCATATTGATTGCCATAACGCTTTGATAAATTCGATAGAGAAAGAAAAGACATGCGTTACTCCGGATTGAGTGCAAGGAATGTGCGGTAATTAATTAATCTCCATATAAGTCTGAGGCTTGTCGAGGCTGAAGTACTTGATCTCTTTTGCATTGAAATCAATCTTTTTGAGATCAAAAGCCTGAACATTCGTGTTATCAAACATCTTGATGTAATACATCAGATTTTTATTATCTCCCACGACGGACCACTCAGTAATTTCAACCCCTCCAGCTCCGCCACCATAAGCATTCGTGGCAGGCAGACTGATCGCACCAGGCGGAATATCAAAGCTACCGAGTATGTGCCAGGCAGTATTAGTTTGTTGAACCGTCGTGTAAGTGGTGGGAGCAGACTTGGACAAGAACAGTGCACGAATAAAACGACTCGGACTCAGGTAATCACCAGGCAAGCCATGCAAACCGCTTCCCGAACTTGGCGCAACGTAGGTAGCACCATTAATAATGAGCGGATCCTTTTCAACATTAGTCAGATTTGCATATTGACCGATGTTATTGAGCTGCTCGCGAAACGGAGGATCGTTTGTCATCACGCCCACTGGATTATCGGTCATGACCAGTTCACCGTTGAGATATTCAATCACAAGGCTTTTGCCTTGAGCATCGTGAAGCGTCATACGAACAGGGGCTGATTTATTACCATAAGCAGGGATCGTGGATCGATTGACTTTGATTTTTGGAAAACCAGCTTTGACTTCGTCAACCGTTGCATAGTTCGTCAAGGCATAGATCAACATCTGAACTGAAGAAATACTGCTTGCCGAATCAGCAGGCGTGACATCTTGATAAACAGCCGAGTTCGGTGCATTGAGCAAACCACCCACAAGGCCTTTTTCATTCATGCCATCGACCAAAACTGGCAATCCAAGAGCATTCATCCCTGCGACAGCGTATTTGGAAGTCCAGTTATGACCTGAACCAGGTTTGCCATCGGCGCCGACTCCAGGCATCGCAAGACTACGTGGAATCACTGTCAACTGGGACTTGAGTGCAAGGCCAAACTCCATAGTTCGTCCATAGACAAAGCCACCATCATTGCCTTTAAGCAAAAAACTTGTACACGCCTGACTGGCCAGGGGTGAAAAGGCAATCGTCGCCGCCAGAGCTGAAGCAAGTACTTTCTTAATGAATTTTGTCTTCATTTTTAACTCTCAATTAAAAAAATATTTAACCTCTCAAGCATACCGGAGTTCATGAAATAATCAAAAAGACCGATTTTCAAATTTTCCGTGTCTTAAATAATGTGAAACGGGATCTGCGCCTGCCGCCAGAACGTCTGGGTTGTTTTGCAGATAACGCTCCGGATCCCACCCCTCGGGCATAGGCGATTTCTCAAGCTCTACGCGCCATGGTGTGAAAAGGGCTTTTTTCTTCCAGAAAAAAAGGCCATCATTTGCATACTCAAGCGTACCAAGTCCAAAAAAATCCACTTCTCTGGTCTCGGGATCTCCTGAGTCAATCAACCAGCGCATTATTTCGCTCAAGAGCAGCTTCATCACACCAGAATTAAGATGCGTCTGGTGACCGATAAAATCCTGACAGGCTACGATATTTCCAAACCTTCTCAGCCTTGCATAAGCAACGAGCCTGGGTTGCGGATCATTTGAAAAAACACCGAAGAGTCGCTCCCAGTGCTGCGAGCAGTACTCATCGCTAAATGGTCCGGGGTGCTCGCCGAGCGGAGTCTGGGTTGAATGGTTAACGTGAAGCGTACTGTTTTTTTTAGAGCCAATGATGTCAAACATATCGCGTGCAAAATCAGCCTCTACAAAACTTCGCACAGAGAAACCCTCACGATTGGCTTTTTTAACATTCCTTAAAAAATAACCCGAGTGTTTTCGTATCGCTCTGAGGTAGTCTTGATGCGTTGCATACTGACGTAAATCAAGTGCAGTCAAAAGCGGCATGAATTTACTGTCTGGCGACTCTGGCACTGCTGAAGCCTGCTGTTTACCCTGATAATGGGTTGCATACCTGACAACAAAGGCAGAACATGACAAGCGCTCACTGGACAGGTTGTGATCTAAATGAAGACTGGCTGTCGCAATATGCCCAACGTCAGATATTTTGTGTATGACCAGCCTCTGAGCGCGACGTTTAGTCAGACGCGCGGGCGCAACATACCTCGCATAGAGCCATGCGTGAAGTTGGCGAAAAATTGTAAGCAGGCCCATTGAGTCCAGTTCAGTCGCCTAGGTGGAGAGTCTGAGATTCTGAGTATAGGCCTGAAGCCTTGTGGGGTAGAGCCGTACAGCCAAAAAAAAATCCCCTTCAGTGGGGATTTTGGTAGGCGGTATTGGAATCGAACCAACGACCTCCACGATGTCAACGTGGCGCTCTAACCAGCTGAGCTAACCGCCTGCAAAGAACGAAAGTATATAGGTTTTTATACCCTAATGTCAAAAGCACTTTAGCGAAGGGAATTTACAGTATGAACAAAGGCCTGCAGTTTCGCGGCTGATTTGATGCCAGGGGCCTCCTCAACACCGCTACTCACATCAACTGCCCAAGGCTTTAATGTCTTAATCGATTGAAGCACAGACTCTTGCTTTAATCCGCCTGAGACAATAATAGGTCTCGCCCTCAGCCCAAGGTCGCGCATTCCGTCCAGCAAAGCATAGTCAAAGCCCTGACCACTCCCGCCATAAGCAGAGGTATAACTATCAAAAAGCCAGCCCGCAGCGTGCTCAAACTGGGCGCAATACGCAGCGAGTGCCGGGGCAGTTTCCTGACCAGGCGAACCGACCCTGAAAGCCTTTAAATATGGCAGTCCATAAGAAGCACATTCTTCAGGACTCTCATCGCCATGAAACTGCAAAACAGAAGGCCTCATGAGCCGAATCACACTGTTGATTTCATCTCGCGAAGCATTCACAAATAAAGCAACGGTATTGACGAAAGCTGGAATATGGCTGCACAAGCTTGCAGCCTGCATCGGTGTGACGTAGCGTTTACTGGGAGGATAAAAAACAAAACCCAAGGCATCAACGCCAAGCTTTAAGGCAACAGCAATATCCTCTGGACGTGTAAAGCCGCAGATTTTGATACGAACACGACCGGATACATGTGTTGAGGAGTCGTTTGAGTCAGTTGCACTATTCATAGGCAGGTTAAGCGAAAAATGAGTTTGAATTCTCAGGGAATTGAAAACCGGGATATTTAACTGCTGTCAGATACAAGCCATCAGGCGAAAAAGTCGGGGCACCTTGTGTTCTGTCGCGAACCTTCAGTAGATGCTCAATATACGAAACGGGTTCTCGACCTTGGCCAACCTGAATGATCGCACCGAGGATATTTCTGACCATATGGTGAAGAAAGGCATTGGCACACAAGGTGACGAAAATCAAAGCGCCTTTCTGCACTACATCAATTGTTCGTATAGTTCTGACAGGAGATTTAGCCTGGCATTGTGAAGACCTGAAACTGCTGAAATCATGTTTACCAAGCAGCGAGTGTGCGGACTGTCGCATCAGCTCCAAATCGAGATCCTGAAAGACCCAGCCTGCCCGACCATCCCATAAGGGTTGCCGTACCCTCGAATTGAGAACCACATAGGTGTATGTTCGCTCAGTCGCACTGAAACGGGCATGAAAATCCTCGCTCACGTGCTGGGCCCATTGCACCGCAATGGAAGGAGGTAAATAGGCGTTAAGCCCTCTTACCCAGGACTGATCTGTACGCGACACCAACGTGTCAAGATGTACAACCTGACCTAAACCATGCACACCTGTATCAGTGCGACCCGCACAAATAGTGGGTGCCGGTACGGTAAGAAACTCACCAATCGCGCGCTCCAGGACATCTTGAACTGTCTGGCCATGGGGCTGTGTTTGCCAGCCCTGCCAGGGTCGTCCATCATATGAGACGCCAAGAGCAATACGTGCCATTAGAGAGGTTTGTGAACCGATGACTCAGACTTATTGCTGGACGCAACCTCGCCATCCAGATCGAGATTGATGGATTGCAGCTTTTTATCGAACGCAGAATTAACTGAAGGTGCAGCTTGCTCGTTGCTATAGAAATCCTCTGCGTCATCACGTCGTTGACCCGACTTACGGACCCTCCACGCAACCACCAAGGCAAGCAGTGCGATTAAAACTGTCAGTGTCACTAGAATATTTTTTGCGAGATATCCAGATACTTCGTTTAAGGCATTGGTAGCCGTTTGTAATAATCCCTCAGACTTAGTGTCCTGCGTCACACTTGCAGGCACTGGAGCTGGCTGACCAGCTATCGAGACTGGAGCAACAGAAGTAGTTGGATTTGCAGGATTGGGGGTTGTTGCAGGCGCAGGTACAGGTGCTGGCGCAGGTACTGAACCAGGCGCTGAAGCAGTATTGGAACCAGGTTGCGCAGCGTTCGAAGCGCTGTTAGCGACAGCGGCCTTTGAGCTTTCAACCGACCTATCTCCAACCACATCTTTTAACAGTTTGACGTTTTGCTGAAGTGCCAGGATACGAGACTGTAGTTCCTCAATTTCTTTTGTCGCAGATACTTTTGCGTCTTCACGCTGCGCAGCTTCAGAGGATGCGTTGAGCTTTAAATGATCTACCTTTTCCCCAGCGGGCTCTTGGGAGGCTGGCGCTGATACAACACCGCTTTGTGTTGGCCCACTGGAGACCAAGGGCGTATTACGCGCATTGGACACCACGCGTCGCTGATTAAAAGCCGCCAAATGCTTTTGATAAGTACTGCGTGCCAAAGCCTTATCTACTGCTCTGATAGTTTGCGCATCCGGAATATTCAAGACCGCGCCTGCCCGCAGCAAATTCATATTTCCAGCAATGAATGCCTGAGGATTAGCCTCGAAAATAGCATTCAAAACCTGATACAAGTCGGCATCATCGACCATATGACGTTGAGCGATGCCTAACAAGGTATTACCAGAACTAACACGCAAAGATACGCTCGTCCCTGGCTGACCAGCATTGTTTACTTGTGCAGGCAATAACACCAGGTAGCTTGACTGAACCAGAGTTGATCCGGTCGCGGTCGTGACTTCCAGCAAAATGTCTACCGGTGACTGTGCAGCCTGCTGATTTGAGGAAATAACGATTTCCCTCGAGTCAGGACTCATACCAGGTTTCAGAACCAGGTTGAAACTCTCAAGAGAAACAGGTGGTAATAGACCAGCCATAGACCAGAGCGGTGCGGCAGCAACTTTAACCTGAAGCGCCGCCTGATCCTGAGCGTTGAGATCAAGCAACGGCAAACTGATCTGTAGCGCCTGTCCAGGCGCTGAGGTCACACGACCGTGACCTGACTTGGCGGCAAACGCCTGCCCGGTAAACAACAAAGAACACACGAGAACCGTCAAACCCGCTGTATGTTGAAATCTACTAGCGGTCACAGCATTCAAATCTCTAAACATTTCAGCAACCTTTGACGGAAATATCATTACAGTTCACCAAGAGCGATAAGAAGCATCCTGCGTAAGGGCTCTGCCGCACCCCAAAGCAATTGATCGCCAACAGTAAAGGCTCCAAGGTAATCCGTGCCCATTGAGAGCTTTCGCATACGACCAACAGGTATATCCAGAGTTCCAGTAACAGCAACAGGTGAAAGATACTTAAGCGTGTCTTCCTTGTTGTTGGGTACGACCTTGGACCATGCGGTACCTTGAGCAACAATATCAGTGACTTCGTCTAGAGGTATATCGCGCTTGAGCTTAATCGTCAATGCCTGACTGTGGCAGCGCAATGCACCAATTCGGACACACAGACCATCTATTGGGGTAGGAGCTGAACCCAAAGCCTCTCCACGACCGAGAATTTTATTGGTTTCCGCTTCACCTTTCCATTCTTCGCGCGACATTCCGTTACCGAGGTCTTTGTCGATCCAGGGAATCAGATTACCTGCAAGTGGAATACCGAAATGTTCTGTTGGAAGCTGACCTCCCTGCTGGATTGCCAAAACACCACGATCGATTTCCAGAATTGCTGAAGCAGGATCATCAAGTTTTGACTTCACAGCCGCGTTGATCAAACCAAACTGATTGAGCAATTCGCGCATGTGTTGCGCACCACCGCCAGAGGCAGCCTGGTAGGTCATGCTTGTCATCCACTCAACCAGATCCTGGTTGAACAATCCGGACAAACCGATCAGCATGCAGCTCACTGTGCAATTGCCACCAATAAAATTACGCACACCACGTTTTAGCGCGGCATCAATGACGGGACGATTGACAGGATCAAGCACGATAATGGCATCGTCTTTCATGCGCAGGGTTGAGGCCGCGTCAATCCACATACCTGTCCAGCCAGCGGCACGCAGTTTAGGGTAGACCTCTGTTGTGTAATCTCCACCCTGAGCGGTCAGGATGATAGGTAGCTTTTTAAGGGCTTCGATGTCATAGGCATTTTGCAGAGCGGTTGCACCTGCCCACTCTGGTGATTTTCCGCCAGCGTTGCTAGTAGAAAAAAATACCGGATTAATCAAAGCAAAATCACCCTCATCGCGCATGCGTTGCATGAGCACTGAGCCGACCATGCCGCGCCAGCCTATCAAACCAACAGATTGTTTCATCTAAACACCAAAAATTTCGAGAGTTAGCGTGCGCGGTGATGGGCAATTACCAAATGAGTGATTCGCGTATCAACATTCACCATACGACCCTTCACTATACGACGCCATCACTATACAAGCATTGACTATATGACTTACAGCTTACTTACAATGATTACTTAGCTCTTTATTTTAACGCTTTTAAGACCGCATCACCCATGGCAGATGTTCCAACTTTAGTTGTGCCATCTTCATAAATATCAGCCGTGCGCAGGCCCTGTTGCAACACTTTTTGCACTGCTTGCTCAATACGGTCAGCAACAGCCGCGTGATTCAGTGAGTAACGCAACATCATTGCCGCCGACAAAATAGTTGCCAAGGGGTTTGCAATACCTTTACCAGCAATATCAGGTGCCGAACCATGACTAGGTTCATATAGGCCCTGGCCTGAAGCATTAAGCGATGCGGAAGGCAGCATGCCGATCGAACCGGTCAACATTGCGGCTTCATCAGACAAAATGTCACCAAACAAATTGCCTGTCACGATCACATCGAACTCACGCGGTGCACGAACCAATTGCATCGCCGCGTTATCGACATACATGTGAGACAAGGAGACATCGGGGTAATCTTTAGCCACGTCAATCACAATATCGCGCCAGAGCTGCGAAGTTTCGAGGACATTTGCTTTATCGACACTGCACAATTTTCCTTTCCGCTTTTGGGCAGCTTGAAAACCAATGTGCGAGATACGGCGAATCTCTGGCTCGGCATAACGCATTGTGTCGAAACCCTCGCGCTGACCTTTGAACGGACCATCGGGTGCCTCACGCACTCCACGTGGAGTACCGAAATAAATATCACCGGTCAGTTCACGCAGAATCAGGATATCGAGACCCGAAACGATTTCGGGTTTGAGTGATGAGGCATTCGCAAGCTCAGGATAAAGAATCGCAGGCCGTAAGTTCGCAAACAAGCCTAAAGCTTTACGCAACCCAAGAATAGCCTGCTCAGGACGATACTCGCGAGCAAGCTTGTCGTATTTCCAGTCGCCAACAGCGCCAAACAAAATGGCGTTTGATTCCTGCGCCAGTTTCAAAGTCGAAGGTGGCAGTGGGTGACCATGCAAATCGTACGCTGTTCCACCGACTGGAGCTTCGTTGATTTCGAGTGGAAGATCCAGTGCGCGCAGGACACGCACAGCTTGTTCGATAATCTCTGAACCAATGCCGTCACCAGGTAGCACTGCGATTTTTTGCGTCATGATGTTTATCCGTAACACTTATTTTTTTAAAAGTTTAAAAAATGAAGCGCCATCGAAAGCGCTTGTTATTGAATGCAACAGGGCCGGATGACCGGCCCTGAAACAGGCTTTAGCGTGTAAAGATCGGCTGAACATCCAGCCAGGGATGACGTGCGAGACGTTCGTTTTCAAACGCACGAATTTTCTCGGCGTGAAGCAGTGTCAAGCCGATTTCATCCAGGCCATTGAGCAGACAATACTTGCGATAAGGCGTGATATCGAATTCCATGGCGCGTCCATCAGGTGCGATGACGACTTGCTTTTCAAGATCGATGATCAGCTTATAGCCAACAAAGCCGCGAACCTCGTCAAAAATCCTGGAGATCTGCAACTCAGACAAGACAATAGGTAAGAAACCCGTCTTGTAACTGTTGTTGAAAAAGATATCGGCAAAGGAAGGAGCAATCACCGCACGAAAGCCATACTGCGCCAGCGCCCAAGGGGCGTGTTCGCGACTTGAACCACAGCCAAAGTTTTTACGGCCCAACAAAATCGAGGCGCCCTGATAGCGGGAGTGATTCAAAATGAAATCAGGATTAAGTGGACGTTTTGAATTATCCATACCTGGTTCACCATGATCCAGATAACGAAGTTCATCAAAAAGATTAGGACCGAAACCAGTTCGCTTGATCGATTTCAAAAACTGTTTTGGAATGATCAGATCCGTGTCGACGTTTTCACGATCGAGAGGGGCAACGATACCTTCATGTGTAGTGAATTTATCCATGATTTTTACCGGAAATTACGAACATCGACAAAATGACCAGCAATAGCAGCTGCTGCTGCCATAGCCGGGCTCACCAGGTGGGTGCGACCGCCCTGCCCTTGACGACCTTCAAAGTTGCGATTGGAGGTTGAGGCACAACGCTCCTCTGGTTCAAGGCGGTCGGCATTCATCGCCAGGCACATAGAGCAACCTGGTTCACGCCATTCGAAACCAGCTTCGGTAAAAATCTTGTCAAGGCCTTCGCGCTCAGCCTGAGCTTTAACAAGACCAGAGCCAGGAACAACTAGAGCCTGACGTACATTACTTGCGACACGTTTACCACGCGCTACAACAGCAGCAGCACGAAGATCCTCAATGCGCGAGTTGGTACAGGAGCCAATGAAAACCCGGTCAATCTTGATGTCTTCAATCGCTGTATTGGGTTTCAGGCCCATGTATTCAAGCGCACGTTCCATGCTGCTGCGCTTGATATCGTCTTTTTCACGATCGGGATCCGGCACACGACCCGTCACCGGCAAAACCATCTCGGGAGAAGTTCCCCAGGTCACTTGAGGAACGATCTGACGCGCGTCAATTTCAACTACGCGGTCAAAATGTGCACCCTCATCGGAGTGAAGGGTTTTCCAATAGGTCACTGCAGCATCCCATAAGGCACCGCTCGGTGCGAAGGGACGGCCTTTGAAATACTCGATAGTCTTTTCGTCGACCGCCACCATGCCCGAACGAGCACCGGCCTCGATCGACATATTGCAAAGAGTCATACGGCCTTCGACTGACAGGCCGCGAATGGTGCTGCCCGCAAACTCAATCGCGGTGCCCGTACCACCTGCAGTACCGATCACACCGATAATGTGGAGGATCACGTCTTTGGCAGTACAACCTGCTGGTAGCTGACCTTCAACACGCACCAGCATATTTTTATTCTTTTTGACCTGCAGCGTCTGCGTGGCCATAGTGTGTTCGACTTCCGAAGTACCAATGCCAAACGCCAGTGCACCAATCGCACCGTGCGTACTGGTATGGGAGTCGCCACAGACAACTGTCATACCTGGCAGCGTTGCGCCCTGCTCGGGTCCGATCACATGCACAATACCCTGGCGCAAGTCGTTCATTTTGAATTCGATCACATTGTGCTTGGCACAATTAGCATCAAGGGTATCAACCTGAAGCTTAGAAATCGGATCAGTGATCCCCTGTCCACGGTCAATGGTTGGCACGTTATGGTCAGCCACCGCGAGGTTGGCGTTCAGACGCCAGAGTTTGCGGCCAGCCAGCTCCAGCCCTTCAAAGGCCTGGGGACTAGTGACTTCATGCAAAAGATGACGATCGATATAGAGGATCGTCGTGCCATCTGGATCTTCGTGAACCACATGGGCGTCCCAAAGCTTGTCGTAGAGAGTTTTTTTCATGACGCAGGATCTGCCTAATACACGTGAAAAGGATAGCTCACGATTATGCCATAGCACAGCAAGAGCTTTGAACAGAGGAAAAAATGTTGCAGCGCAAATAAAAAAGGAAATTACGCTGCAGGTTCGCCACATTGAGCGCGGTGACGCAACGCATGATCGGCCAGGATAATCGCGAGCAATGCCTCGGCAATCGGCGTCGCGCGAATACCGACACAGGGATCATGCCGACCTAAGGTCTGCACCATCACAGGGTTACCCGCACGATCGACTGAGCGACGCTCGATCCGGATGCTGGAGGTGGGTTTTATCGCCAGACTAACCGTCACAGGCTGACCAGTAGAGATGCCACCCAGAATACCGCCAGCATGGTTGGTTAAGAATCCCTCAGGGGTTATTTCATCACCATGCTCGGAGCCGCGTTGCAGGACGCTGTGAAACCCAGCACCAATTTCTACGCCTTTTACTGCGTTGAGCCCCATCATCGCATGCGCGATGTCAGCATCGAGCCGATCGTAAATCGGCTCGCCCCAGCCTGCAGGCAGATGCTCGGCTACCACCTCAATTCGCGCACCTGCCGAATCGCCATCCTTACGAAGCTGATCCATGTAGGCCTCAAGCTCAGGGACGATCCCATCATTAGCAGAAAAAAACGGGTTATTGCTGACGTGTTCCCAGCTCAAAAAAGGCATGGCTATCGGCCCAAGCTGGCTCATATAGCCACGCACAACGGTACCGTATTTCTCCCGGAGCCATTTTTTCGCAATCGCCCCTGCTGCAACGGTAGGCGCAGTCAGGCGTGCCGAGGATCGTCCACCACCCCGTGGGTCACGTTCACCGTATTTTTTAAAATAAGCGATGTCGGCATGACCAGGGCGAAAAGTATCGGCAATAGCGCTGTAATCCTTACTGCGAGCATCCGCATTACGGATCAACAAAGCAATCGGGGTGCCGGTCGTTTTACCCTGATAGACTCCAGAGAGGATTTCAACCTGATCAGCCTCCTGGCGCTGCGTCACGTGCCGCGAAGTACCTGGACGACGACGATCCAGATCAATCTGGATATCTGCCTCGGTCAAGGACAAGCCTGGTGGACAACCATCAACCACACAACCAATCGCCGGTCCATGAGACTCGCCGAAATTAGTGACACAAAAAAGAGTACCGAGCGTATTGCCTGACATAGCAGAGCCGTCAAAAAAGAGTGGAAGCCAATATTATTGCATCAGAGCGGTCCTGCTGCTCAGGAGGAGCAACTCACCTCAATATGGCTCGCCCATGCGGGTGGCAGCGAGGCATATGTTTCCATGCCAGGATGGGCGACAAAGGGGTTTTTCAATACCTTCATCAACCGCTCGATTTCAGAAACATCGCCCTGTTGTGCGGCATCAATAGCTTGCTGGGCTAAATGATTACGCAAAACATACAGGGGATTAGCCGCAAGCATAGTCTGGATACGATTGAACAGAGGTTGGGTAGAATTGTGAGCGATGCGCAGCCGGTAACGTTCAAGCCACCGTTCTGCTGCTTCCCGATCAATAAAAAGATCAACAAAAGGCTGCAGACCGCCATTAACCGTATTTCCAAGATCGTATTCAACTTGCTGCCGTGTGGCAGCAGTCTCGCCTTGCGTATACGTACCAGGTGCGTAAGCCAGCTGCCTGAAGGTCAAGGTAAAGTCCGAGTGACTGGCCTGCATCAGGCTCCACAAATCATCTACAAGTGTTTCATCACCCTGCTGCCAATCACTTAAACCAAGTTTTTGCATCATTCGCTGTTGCATACAGTTCAGAAAAGTCGGTTCAAATTGATCCAGCGCAGCACGTAAGGACTCTACATCTGGCACGATTGTGTGCAAGCTGTTCGCGAGCTGGTATAAATTCCAGTGCGCAACCGAGGGCTGGGCGTGCCAGGCGTAGCGACCATTTGTATCTGTATGGTTACAAATATGTCGAGCATCAAAGCCATCCATAAAACCATAAGGCCCATAGTCAAGCGTCAGTCCCAGTATCGACATATTGTCGGTGTTCATCACACCATGACAAAAACCCACCACCTGCCAGCCGGCCAGAAGCTCTGCAGTTCGTTTGACAACAGCCTCCAATAAACTGACATAAGGATTCGGGGCGCCCGAACAAGCGGGATAAAAGTGCTCAATCACATAATCGGATAGTTGGCGTAGATACTCAGGTTTTTGCTGGGCGGCCCAATGCTGGAAAGAACCAAACCTGATGAAAGATGGCGCCATGCGCGCAACGACCGCCGCGGTTTCAACTGTTTCACGCATCACAGGATTTTTAGCGGAAACCAGCGATAAGGCGCGTGTTGTCGGGATACCAAGACCATGCATCGCTTCGCTGGCAAGGTACTCTCTGACGGAAGAGCGCAAAACGGCACGGCCATCGCCCATACGCGAATAAGGAGTCATGCCGGCCCCCTTTAATTGCAGTTCCCAGTTCCCTTCAGGACCTTTCAGTTCACCAAGCAAATGTGCACGACCATCTCCTAACTGGCCTGCCCATTGACCGAACTGATGACCGCTGTAGACTGCAGCCAAAGTCTGACCTCCGGGCATTTCCGAGGTGCCGCTCACAACATCCAAAAATGCCTGATCAGAGAGCGCTTTTGCCGATAATCCTAATAACGAGGCTACCTCTGGATTAACGTGTAAAAGCTTAGGCTGATTCAAGGGCGTTGTAGGCAGACGGGTATAGAAAACCGGCGCCAGCCTGGCAAAAGAATTGGGTTTTTCAATATCATCGAAGCGATCATGCAGGTTCATCAATTCGACCGTCCTTCGTTGCTATTGAGGGAATTTTTCGACTCAGCAAGCTTTTTAGCCCGTTTTACAGCCTGTTTTGCCGGTCGCACATAAAAAATTGACGACATAAAAAAAATGCTTGATAACAGGATTTCAATCCAGGCCAACAAGATTGTCGGTCCGGCAGGATCGGACATCACTCGCACAACCCCCTCCATCAGGTAGAGGAGAATTAACATGGAGGCCCACTGAATCGTGTAGAGACTACCGCGAGCGACACCGCGCAGTGCAAAGGCAAGCGGTAAGGCTTTCAGGAAAAGTAGTGTTCCGCCGGGCCGCAAGGGTGCAAGCCAGGTTTCCCAGAGGACACACAAAACGATGAGTCCAAGCAGGCTCACCAAGGCGCAGCGCTGGAGCAACAGATTGAGTACGGGAGGGGGAGTGTCTGATTTCATTGGGTTCATACTGCTATTATCGCCTGCATAGTGAGGGGAATTTCATGCAAGATCATACGGCTGAGTCGGTTTTGAACCGGACAAAACACCTGGACATGGCGGGATATATAGATATTCTGAGATTTATCTGGGGACGTCTGGGTCAGGAAAAAATCATTCAACTGGCTTCAAGCCTGACCTTTTCAACTGTCCTGGCTATCGTTCCGCTACTGGCCGTCGTGCTCTCGCTCTTTACTGCCTTTCCTTTATTCAAAGAATACAGTGATGCACTGCAAGACTTCATGATCAATAGTCTGATGCCCCCGGCGGTGTCCGACAACATCATGAAATACCTCAATGAATTCGCGAATCAGGCATCACGACTGACCGCTATCGGTGGCGGCTTTTTAGTACTGACCGTGATGGTATTGATCATGTCGGTCGAGTCGGCACTCAATGCTATCTGGCATGTATCGCGTCAACGCTCAATCAGCCAAAGGCTACTGGTGTATTGGGCTTTGATTTCTGTGGGACCGATCCTGACAGGTGCAAGCCTTTGGACAACCGGTTTTCTGGCACGTGAATCCCTTGGTCTGGTCAATCACATTCCAGTTCTGCTCGAATTGTCACTGACATTTATCCCCTTTATTTTGAGTGGTTTAGGGTTTTCAGCTATTTATGTGGTTGTGCCCAATTGCAAAGTCAGGGGCCGTGACGCGCTGGCAGGTGGGTTTATAACGGCGATCATTCTTGAGGCAATGAAATTCGGATTCGCCTATTACATCTCTCAGTTCTCAACCTATACAGTTATTTATGGTGCGTTTGCAGCACTCCCTGTTTTCCTGATCTGGGTCTATCTGTCCTGGCTCGGGGTGCTTTTAGGTGCATTAAGTGCAGCCAATATGCCTGCCATCAGGATAAATAGAATCGAACTAATACCAAATCCGGGGGGAGCCTTCATAGAATCCATTCTCTTGATGCAAGCGCTCGATCAGGCTCGCGACGCCAACCCACCGGGGTGCCCCAGCACCGAACTGATGCATTCTTTACGCATCAGATACGACACGCTAGCAGGGCTTCTGAAGACCCTCTCAGAGCTTGGGATGGTCGCTAACACTCAATGGCAGGGACAGGAGCGCTGGGTACTTGCCTGCAACCCTGAGACAAAAAGTCTTGGACCGTTATTCGATCATCTTGCTATTGATCGCTCAGTGCTTTCAACAATGACTCAGCCAGGCCTGAGTCAAGCCATTACAGAATTAATCGAAAACACCTCAAACCCGGTGCTGGCTCAGGTGTTGTTGCATCGTGACAATAGCCGCGGCAAGCCATTACAATCAGAAAAACCTAGCGGCACAGCGGAGACAAATCATGCTTAAAGTCAGTGAAATATTGCGAGTCAAGGGAAATACCCTTTACACCGCGTCGCCAGACATGCCTGTATCCCATGCAATCGAGACCATGAGCGAACACGATATTGGCTCACTAGTGATTATGGATCACGGCTCGCTCGGTGGCATGCTGACCTTCAGAGAGATCATCAGACACATCCATGCCAATAACGGTGTGGTTGGTGAGACCACGATTCGCAGCATCATGGACGATGCACCAGTGAGCGTCTCCCCAAATACCGAGGCTGCAGAGGTGCAGCGACTGATGCTTGAAAAGCACGCCCGTTACCTTCCCGTCATGGATGGCCCTGTCCTGATGGGGGTTATTTCTTTTTATGACATGGCTCAGGCAATCGTTGCTGCGCAAAAATTTGAAAACTCCATGCTAAAAGCCTATATCCGTGACTGGCCTGCCGAGGGAAAAGAAACAGAGGTCTAGGCAATTTTGTATTAAATTTGTAGTGAAGAAACTTTCGGTGCTGCCGGCCCGATTTTTTCCCACGCAACACGTATTAAGTCTCCACGCGCTCCATTGAGCAGTTTTGAGTCCGATAAAGTTTGTCGCCACAGCCTGGCTCTTGGTCTTCCGTTGAAAAGGCCCAAAAGAGGTCTGACCATAATGCGTAGCGGTACCCCGCGATCAATTTGCTGTTCTGCATAGCAAACAAGAGCCTCAATCAGCTCGGGCTCGGATATTCTTTCAAGCGCTGGCCACCACGCGGCAGAAATCTCGCCCAGAATGCAAGGGTCATGCCAAGGTGCCCGGCCAAGCATCACTCCATCAAACCGCTCTAGTTGCTCATCACTCATCGCTTTTGAGTTGATTCCGCCATTGAGCACAATCAAAGCATCAGGGAAATCCGCCTTGAGTCTGGCCGCATCGTCATAGCGCAACGGAGGTACTTCGCGATTATCTTTCGGAGATAGTCCTTTGAGCACGGCGTTACGGGCATGCACAACGAATACCCGGCAACCTGTGTCGTAGATTCTCCCAACAAAATCACGAACAAAACCATAACTCTGGTTGTAGTCCAAGCCAAGCCTGTGTTTGACCGTCACCGGGACCGAGGAGACATCCTGCATCGCTTTGATGCAATCCGCGACAAGCTCTGGTTCAGCCATGAGGCAAGCACCGAAAGAGCCTTTCTGCACACGTTCAGACGGACAGCCACAGTTCAAATTGATCTCGTCATATCCCCATTGCGCACCTAGTTTTGCTGCACGGGCTAACTCGTGAGGCTCGCTGCCGCCGAGCTGCAAAGCAACCGGGTGCTCCTGCGGATTAAAATCAAGATGACGCTCAACGTCACCATGAATAAGTGCGCCGGTGGTGATCATTTCTGTATAAAGCCGAGCTTTGGGCGCAAGTAACCGATGAAAAAACCGGCAATGTTTATCAGTTACATCGATCATGGGGGCGACGCACAGGCGCCAGCCCTCTTTTGGTAAGTTTGTCACAAGTCGTTAAGTAGTCAAACGCAGCAATTAGCCTGGTAGGCAGATATTTGCACCTATTTTAACTTCCTGAACCCTGCTACCAAGGGAAAGCACCGCTTCCTTGCTAAAATCAAAACTGAACCGTCTCACTCAATACTTAATAATACTTATGGCCGTATTCACCCCTGTCAGTGATGACGATGCGCGTGCCCTGCTCAATTCATACACCTTAGGCGAATTTGTTTCTCTTAGAGGTATTGCTGCAGGAATTGAAAATACTAATTATTTTCTGAACACAACGACAGGTGAGTATGTTCTGACGATTTTTGAAGTATTAACTGTAGAGCAACTTCCGTTTTACATTGAGCTGATGCACCATCTGGCAAAAAATGGTGTACCTGTGCCCTTTCCCCAGACAAAAACAGACGGCAGCAGGATCTCTAGCGTCCATGGCAAGCCTTCAGCGATCGTCACCCGACTGGCGGGCGGCTATGAGCCAGAACCAACAGTCGCTCACTGCGCCCTGGCCGGTCAAACCTTGGCTCGCACGCATTTAGCAGGAAAAAGTTTCGAACTTTCACAACCTAATCTGCGTGGTTTGCCCTGGTGGGAACAAACCGCACCTATTGTTTTGCCATTTTTAAAACCCGAACTAAAAACCCTACTGAACAAAACCCTAGACGAACAGAAGACACTCGCCCAGACTAGCGGGTGGCTCAAACTGCCTCGCGGACCTTCTCATTGCGATCTATTCAGAGACAATGTTTTATTTGCCGGCACGCACACTAGCCCTCAAATGGGCGGATTCATTGATTTTTACTTTGCAGGTTGTGATGCGTGGCTGTTTGACGTTGCGGTCAGTGTGAATGACTGGTGCATCACAAGACCAGAGGGTCAATTCGTTCCGGCGCTTGCCGAAGCCTGGCTCAACGCTTATGCACAAGTACGTCCGTTTACCGATGAGGAAAGACAAGCCTGGCCGGCAATGCTCAAGGGGGCAGCGCTCAGGTTCTGGCTTTCCAGACTTTATGATTTTTATCTGCCAAGACCCGCCCAAACACTCAAGCCGCATGACCCGAGTCATTTCGAGCGTGTGCTGATTGCCCGTACTTTCGGTTCAATACCGGCACTACCCAAGGAAATTTGATGCAAGCAGTCGTCCTACCCGCCCGTGCTGGATATTTGTGGGCCAAACAAGGCTGGTTACTTTTTCGTAGTCAACCGATGGCGTTCTTCTCCTGGGCGATGTTTATCAGTTTGTTGCTCATGACGGCTAGCATCACGCCTCCCGTGGGACCGATTGCCTTTGTCATGCTGATGCCTGCCGTCACCTTCATGACGATGGCAGCCTGTCATCAGGCAGCCTCAGGGCAAAAAATGCTGTTGGGCATGTGGTTTGCTCCACTCAAACAAAAAGGGCTTTTCAAAAGACTGCTCGCGATGGGGGCAGTCTATATTTTGCTCTGCATAATTTTAGGTTTGATAGCCTTCATGCCCTTCATGGAAGAACTATCACAGTCAGTGCAAACAGCCACCACCAGCAATAATCTTTTACCTCTGCTCGATGCAGTGCGAACGCCCATGATTATCTTTGCTGTGATGTATGTTTTGATGGCAGCGCTTTTCTGGTATGCACCGGCGTTGATGGGTTTTCACGGTATCAAGCTGGTCCAGTCATTATTTTTTAGCGCAATAGCTTGCTGGCGCAACAAATGGGCTTTTTTCGTTTATGGCCTGGTATGGCTTGGTGTTTTTCTCGGTATCGATCTCGCCATGGATTTGCTGACTCTGATTGGTCTGAGCGACAGTGCTGCAGCAACCATTCAGGTGCCGATCAATATTGCGGCCGGTGGAGTCATGTACTGCAGCTTCTACCCAAATTATGTCTCTGTATTTGAATCACTCGTAGCAACAGGGTCACCTGCCACACCGGAATAACTCAAGCGCTAACTCTACCTCTTGAATAGTCAATTTTTCACTACTTAGTGTTTCAATCACTGACTGAGCGTGGTGGTTCCAGGAAAATCTGTAGGGTTTTATTTCCTCAATATGCCGGATCACTTTATAACTGTGATCCAGATAAAACAAAGCCAGCGGATAACGCATACCAACTGTATGCACAGCATTGCATGGATATAGCCATAAACCCTCATCACCACTGAGCTTCGCTCGGAAAAGCAAACCACGTGCCCTGCTGCACCAACCCTCAGCGCGTATCAGTTTCAATTTATTCCTGATCATTGCAGGCCTGTAAGTTGCGCGACAACTGGAAAACCCAAGACCAGAAAGGTGCAGGGGAAAATACAAAAAGCAAGTGGAAACAACATTTTTATCGGTGCCTGCAACGCTAATTGTTCAGAACGAAGTAAGCGATACTGATCTTGCTGACGTGAAAACTCAGCAATCGAGCCTCCGAGACTCAATCCCATTGACTCGCCTTGAATAAATGCGTTTACCATTTGCTTAATACAACTCATCTCGAGACGTTGACTCATTCTGTGAAACGCCTCAGCTCTCGATACACCTGACCGTATTTCAAAGATCGTCTGTAACCACTCTTCTTTCAAGGGTCCGGGTAGAAGATGGTCAAGTGCGAGCTGAATGGACGTTTGCAAGTTCATACCCGCCTCAAGCCCGAGACTGACCATATCCAGAAAAAATGGAAGCCCCTTTTCCAACTCAAAATACCTGCTTTGCCTCTGAGCGTGCAACCAGAATCTTGGCAGTGTGCTAGCAACCACGCCGATGAGCAAAGCTAGCCAGATCTGAGTGGAGATCGTGGTCAAGCCAGCCGTAGAACAAAATAACCATGCAAAAACTGTACTGCACCCACCGACTAGCCACTGCAAAGCGAAAAACTGTGAACAACTCCAACCCATGAGTCCAGCTTGTTTGATTGACAGAGTCAATTTCTGCCTAAGCCCCCAAGTCATCAGGGGTAATACAAATACACTGACTGTGACAATAAGCGGCCAACTCACTTTAGTGAGCAAAGAACGGCGTAATGCTGCAGCATTGTTTTCGACTGACTGTGGGCCAGCAGAGAAACCACGATATAAACAAATTAAAAGTACGAAAGAACAAATCGCTATCGCACCACTTAATATTGCAAGAAGTGTCAGTAACGAAACGCTCATGCCTGGATTTTAAGAATACGTCTAAGCATCAAAACGCCAATAGTCTCGAGCATCACTATGACACCCAAAACAACTTGTCCGATCAAGGTACGGAACATCAGATCAATCGAATAAGGGTCAATAATATTTAAAACAATAAGTAAAACCAGGGGTAAGGAACCAATTATCCAGGCCTGCATGGAGCCTTGTGAGGTCAAGACGCGCATTTTCATTTTCAGATACAAACGTGCACGAATCGTGACGGATAAGCGCTCAAGCAAATCAGCGACAGAACCACCCGAGGCGGCAGCCATACGCATCAAACTTGTTGTCATTTGTATACTTTCCAAAGGTATACGTCGATGCAAATTGCTCAAGGCCTCCGACAAAGGTATGCCGACACGCTGCTCACGCAATACCAGGCCAAATTCCTGGGAAAAGGGAGATTCCGCATGCTGCACAACTTGTTTAAGCGCGACGCCTAAGCTCACGCCTGCTCGCATTGCACTGCTGATTGCAAGCAAAGCATCAGGCAACTGTTGTTCAAATTTATCAGCGCGTGCCCGTACAGCACGACTCAAGGCGTATCTTGGTAAAAATAACGCCATACCTCCTACTAAAAGGGAAATTAAAACTTGTTCAAACACAAGCCATGAGACAAGTGCCAGTCCAGTCGCTAAACAAATAACAGCTGGCCATAAATGACTGATATCAATAAAAACAAACATGTCCCTCAAGTTAGCTTTTGCATCGTTCAGCAGGAGATTTCGATAGCGCTGCATCGCCTGGGAAAATAACTGTTGTCCGATCCAGAATGCAATAGCAAGAGAAAATCCTGCAAGGATTACAGCGAGAACTATCATGAATGATTAAACCAGCTTTGCACAAAGTCATCGCTCTGTGAATTTAGCCGCTGAAAAAATACAGGAGGTAATGAGTTCTTTTTAAATGATTGCGATTCAGGGTCAAAACTCACCAAGGTCTGCAGCTGAATCACTCCAGACTCAGTGCCTGTAATCTCAGCCACACTCGTAACAAGTCGTCGACCACACGTCAGGCGCGTCTGCTGAACAATAATATTGACTGCAGAAGCCAGTTGCTCTCTGATCGCCTTGAGCGGCAAGCCAAGATTCGCCATCAGCACAAGCGTTTCTATCCTAGCCAGGGCATCACGTGGGCTATTGGCGTGCAGTGTTGTCAAGGAGCCTTCATGGCCCGTATTCATGGCGACCAACATATCGATCGCCTCAGCTCCCCTGACCTCCCCCACGATGATCCTGTCAGGTCTCATGCGCATTGCATTGCGAACGAGATCGCGAATAGAGATTTGGCCAGAGCCTTCAGCATTGGCAGGTCTGGACTCCAGACTCAGTACGTGGGGATGGTTAATCCGTAATTCAGCGGAATCCTCGATCGTGACAATACGCTGCTCAGGGGCAACGGCTTGCGCCAGAATGTTGAGCAAGGTCGTTTTACCAGAACCCGTTCCGCCAGAGACAATAATATTCAAACGCAAATTGATGCAAATCTGAAACAATTCCGCCATTAAAAGGTCTATGGAATCGCGCTTAACCAGATCTGACATCGATAAGGTTTTATCTGAGAACTTGCGAATTGTCAGGCAGGAGCCGTGTATGGCTATTGGAGCAATTACGGCATTGATCCTGGAGCCGTCTTTCAGTCTGGCATCGACCATTGGCGAAGATTCGTCAATCCGACGACCCAGAGGAAAAACTATCCGATCAATAACAGAGCGCAAAGCCATTTCGCTACTAAAAACAGCAGCGTGGGGCTGGATTTTTCCACCTCGTTCGACGTAGATCAGATCAAAGCGGTTGACCATGATTTCAGAAATGCCCGGATCGGCAAGCAAAGATTCAAGCACGCCTAAACCGATAGCCTCGTCTGAGACTAAGGTAATTAATTTTTTCCTTTTTAATTCACTATCAATTTCAGGATAGTCTGCCAGCAACTCCGCTACACATTTCTCAGCCTCCTGCCGTAAGGCAATATCAGACAAACTAGAAACATCGTGTCGTCTTAAATCCAGTGCCTGAATGAGTGAGGAATGTAAAGCTTTTCTGATTTCGAAATATCTCGCCTCAAGTGGATTTGTATCCAACTCTACGTCTGACTCCTCGAAGGAAACTGGCATCACCTCATTATCTGTACTGATCAGCGCAATGGTTGATTCTTCAACAACACTCGTTTGAGCATCAAAAGACTTGACGGTTTCCTCAGGTATAACAACCACCGGAATAACCGCAGATTTTTGGGTTGCCGCTATGGATTGTGCGTTTGATATATGCAGCTTGCACGGGCCCACGATACAAGTATCCAACTCCCTCAGCGGGCCATAACGAGTAATCCTGTGTCCATTGACACGAGTTCCCATCAGTGACCCTAAGTCCTCGATATAAACACCATCTACCCCGCGTCTGAGTAAAAAATGGTTTTTTGCGATGCGCCAGTGCTTAAGCTGTAAGCCACAGTCCGCGCCTCTGCCAACAAGTAACGGAAGAGCATACTGATTGCAGACAACCTGCCCATCTTCAAAATGGATATCAAGGGTAATCAAGAGGGATCCTCCCATTGGGAAGCACTTGAATCCGGGGCAAATCTGGGTTCAGTCTCTGCTTCATTTTCCCATTGGGATGATTTACCAGAAAAATATGGTGAGTAAGAATCCTGGTCATTGCTGAGTTGGTTTTTTGCTTGATTATGAAAGGGATATTGATTGCGAACAGGATGTTGTAGCCTGGGTGCCTCGGGAAAGGCTGCCGAGACGATCTCCCGCCCACTGTCCACGCGTGTGCGCATCTGTGGATGATCTGCATCAACGACGACCGGCGTGACGAAAATGGCAAGTTCGGTCTGGCGTGACATTTCACGATTTACCCCGAACAATCCTCCTAATATAGGGATATCGGAAGCTCCGGGTAAGCCATCTCGATCAGCGGAACGCTCGCGGGAAAGAAATCCACCTAAAACCAATGTCTGACCCGAGCGCACATTAAATTCCGTCGATGCTTTGCGAATTTTCATGGCTGGTCCACCTGGCACATTGATTGTCGTATCGACTGAGCTCACCTCTATTTCGATTTTTGAACGAACTGCTCCATGCCTGTCTACATTAGGAGTGATGTTTAATGAAACACCGTATTTTTTAAATGTGGTTGTCGACTTTCCTTCCTTATCGACCGAGGCATAGGGCACTTCACCTCCAGCCAGAAAGGATGCGGTAGTACCACTACGGGCAAGCAACTGGGGTTGCGCCAGAATCACGGCTTCACCGCTTTTGGATAAGGCAGCGATACGTGCATTGAGCAAGGCATTTAGTCCAAGATAGCCAGCAGGACTTTTCAGTGGGAAGGGAACATCAAGCATTGACTCACCCGGCCGCTGACCAACTGAACTGGAGGCGCGCTCCCACGCTACTCCAGTTTGCATACCGCTCGACAGGCCTGGGTCCCACCGCACACCGAGTTCCTGCATGCGGGATGAGGGGATTTCAAGAACCTGAACATCCAGTAAAACCATACGATCCCACCCCAGCTGACTTGTCAGGTCTAAAACTTCGGGATAGCGTGCTGCGAAACGTGAGATTTTTGCCTGATCCGAATCTCCCAAATCCTCGCCCTCAATCACTATTTTTTCACCAACAATTGAACTTCTAGCGTTTGGGATCGAAGCTAGCAAGGTATTAATTTCACGATGAATACGTCCTAACCCAGAGGGTTTGACTTGGATCAGGTATGACTCTCGACGCCCATTTTTGAGCCAGATATCGACCGTAGTCGCGCCTCGAGTTTTGCCAAAAATGATCACCTCCCGCCCATTAATTTCAGAGGCTTGGACGACCTGACTATTGCCAACGGCTATTCTTTGCAGCGCCACAGCCTTGAGTACCGTGGAGGCACCAGTTTCCAACTCTATCGTTTGTATATCCCGAGCATAAGTCGACCAAGGAAAGACTAAGACTATAAAAAGATAAATGATTCTGGAACGCTGGTATGACATTACTTCGCACTCGCAGTTTCAGCGGCAAATTGCGCACCTATCTGGGCGGCAAGACCTTGCAAATCATCGCCAGAAATACGATCGCCGTACAAAATAGGTATTGTTGCAAGTTCAGGCGCTTCTAGTCCCAGTAAGCCCGCTAAATGTCCGCGTGGAATTTTATTTGCAGTTGAGGCCGACAGACCATTACTCGCTTGGCTCAAAACAGCTGTAATAGTGCCAGTCTGTCTTGCGGAAACAAGCTTGACTGCATCTTCAGGAGAAGTAGCAAGTGTGAGCGTTGCAAATTGGTCCTGTCGAGTTGTGTTTGTCGTAAAGGATGTCGTGAGATCACGACCTGTTGCCAGTACTTCGATTCCTGAGAGTAAAGGCGAGGTCACCCGTTTGCCCTGATGTTCAAAGCTCACATATAAATCAATCAGATCCGCAGGACTAAGCAGGCCAGATAAAGAGTTAATCTGATCTACGGGAATCGTGATTGCCCGTTTTCCTGCAGGTAAACGGGCTGATAATGCAACAGCAGGTTTATCTGCCGTATTAGCCCAATGCAATAGTTGTCCAGAAGTCAGAGCGACCGAAAGTTGTTTGCCAATGAGTAACTCCGCCTGATCTAAGGGAATGGCATCCGAAGTGACCAAACCAGTTGGAAAATCATGAGAAGCCAAATCCTCCAGTTTCAGGATCGTCAAACGGGGTAAATCTCTCGCAGCCACAATGCGCTTGACATGTGGAACACGAGACTTATTTTCGATCTCCCGTGTTTTATTATCCAAATGCTGATTGATTGCAAAAGCAGCAATTGATCCGAATATGAGTGAAACCGACATTAATACCCAGTTTCTGTGCGTGCTGAGCCAACTCATCATTGCACGATACTCATCACTGCTATCCGTGTCTGGATAGGTTTTTTTTGTAGATCTATACGTGCGTGACGATTTCCACAATAAGCTTCAAAAGTTGTGGCCCTTGCAAGCTCAGAGCGTCGTGGATATTCTGCCAGGCTAACCCAGCCGTATTGTTTCAAACGGTTCAAAATAACTGCACGCGCTTCAGAAAAATCTAGCTCGGAACTGTAGCCTTCAATCCTTGCCTGATTTGTTACGCCTGATTTATCGCCCATGGAAAAAATTAACTGCGCATCATCAGGAAGCCACAGCGTCGAACAATTTTTAGGCAAGGCAAAGTCTGCCTCGACACGACTAGTCATTTCTATAGAAGAAAGTACGCCTCTAG
>Ga0007827_10000012_pt1 | contig 69482 bp, 59 predicted proteins | sample CryBogCBE16Jul07_FD_60332 | JGI IMG/M metagenome (GOLD analysis project Ga0007827, IMG submission 60332) | Freshwater microbial communities from Crystal Bog, Wisconsin, USA - CBE16Jul07 | ecosystem: Environmental > Aquatic > Freshwater > Lake | place: Crystal Bog, Wisconsin, USA | collected...
ATTAAAAACAGTCAATCGTAATCAAAACCGTCACTCTTTAATCAAGAAGCCCGCTCAGAGCGGGCTCCTGAAACTTCGTACTTCACTCGGACTTGAAGTCTTCGTTTTCAGTACTTCACAGGTATTAGTTTTTAGGCCAGATCGGTGCTGCCAAAGACTCCTTTTCTGGATAAACCGTCACAGGAATTCCGTTTTGCCACTGTACGATCAATAAGCTGGCACCTTCGCGGCGACCAGAGTCGTCAAACTTGAGTTTTCCACCAGGGAAATAGTCAGCCGGACCACCACTAATATCCATTTTCCGTAAAGCCTCAGTCACCGCTTCACGATCAGCTTTGCCTGCTGCTTCCAGAGCGGCTTTGAAAATAAACATGTCGCCATAGGTTGTCACAAAATGCTGTGTCGCCCAGGGTTGACCGCTTTTCTTTTTAAACTCTTCAATCATGGCTTTCTGCGCGCTGGTGGTCCAGTTTGCTACCACCGACATCACGCCTTCGAGTTGCTCGACGTTCATGTTTGCACGTAGATCGGGATCAAGAATAGCCGCACCGTTTGAAATGGTCGGAATTTTGCCCTTACCAATACCGAACTCATTCATTTTTTCCAGAAGCAGTTTTGCGTCCGGTATGGCTGTTGGCAAAAGCAACAGAATATCTGGACGCTTGGAGCGAACACGCTGGATTAAAGGTGTGGCGTTAGCAAGTGGTGGAGTAAAGACTTCGTCAACAACGAGCTCGAGCCCAAGCTTGGAGAGCTGGGTATCCTTAATGGGCTTGACAAAAGCAACCGAAGCCGCCGTGTTATCCATCACGATACCAATCGTCTTAGGTTTTTTGCCAGTGGTTTTCTCTGCCAGTGCCACCAGCGCGGGTAAGGAGCCGGCAGCCTGAGCGTCACCTGTCGCGGAGGTCTGGAATACATATTTAAAACCACGCGTCGTGATCGAGTCTGCGTAGGAGAAAGTCAGCACTGGCAATTTCGCGCGTTCTGTGACCTCTGTGACAGCCAGCGTAAAGGAGCTGAGATAGGCACCGGTTGCACCGACCAGGTTAGGCGCATCAGCAACCATACGTTGCGCAGCGTTTTTAGCTTTCTCAACGCTATCACCCGCATCAAAGACGGCCAACTTCAGCTTAGCTCCACCCAGAGCTTTAATACCACCTTGCGCGTTGATTTCTGAAATCGCAAGATCAGCGGCGATTTTCATAACCTCGCCCTGGCGAGCCCAGGGGCCGGACATCGGTGCGATCAAACCAACTTCAACGTCTTTAGCCTGTGCCAGCACCACACCCGAGGCAACCATCGACGCTGCGATCACGCCCGCACTCAGTAACTTTTTTACAAATCCCTCTGATTTTTTATGAAGCATGATTGTCTCCTGTTGTGATAAATAATTTTTTTGTCCTGGCAAATCTACATCCCCAGATACGCTTTACGCACCCGGTCATTACTCTTTAATTCGTCTGGATTGCCTTCGAGCACGACGCGTCCCGACTCCAGTACATAGCCTAGATCAGCATAGTGCAAGGCCTCAGCGACACGCTGCTCAACCAGTAAAATAGCCAAACCCATCTCACGATGTATGGTGATGATTCTCTCGAAAATCTCATCGGCGATCGCCGGTGACAAACCCATTGAGGGCTCATCAAACATCAGTAATTTCGGCGCAGAGGCAATCCCACGCGCGATGGCCAGCATCTGCTGTTGCCCGCCCGAGAGCGCTCCCGCCATGGATTTCTGTCTTTCTGCGAGCACGGGAAACCAGGAGAATATTTTTTCGAGATTTTCTTTCCAGGAGGCCTGTCCAGCCTTTGTATAGGCGCCCATCTCAAGATTTTCAAGAATCGATAAGGAAGGAAAAACCTGGCGACCCTCGGGAATGTGTGCGATACCAAGATGCGCACGCGCAGACGGCTTGATGGCTAAAAGATCAAGGCCTTCGAATTCAATACGGCCTTGCATGGCCGCAACCGTGCCAGAGATAGTTTTAAACAAGGTCGTTTTACCTGCACCATTAGGACCGACAATGGCGGCAAACTCTCCTGCGCGGATGTGGATAGAGACCTCCTTGAGGACAGCCAGTCCACCATAGCCTGAGCTTAAACCCGTAATCTTAAGCATTGGAGGCTCTCCATTTTTTACCGAGATAGGCATCAATCACTGCGTGATTTTTTGTAATACTGTCAGGCGAGCCTTCAGCAAGTACCGCGCCGTGATCCAGCACCACAAAACGGTCCACCAGACGAACCATTGCCTGCATCGTGTGTTCAATAATTGCAATCGTCATCCCTTGCGAGGCGAGCTTGCGAATGACCGCGATCATTTCTTCAACTTCATTTGAACCTAAACCGGCCAGCGTTTCATCGAGCAATAAGATTTGTGGTTTGCCAGCGAGCGCGCGGGCAAGCTCAAGCAGTCGAAGCTCTTTGTTGGAGAGTTCTCCCGCGAGCCGATCAGCCTGACTGAGCAGTCCTACTTGCTCCATCGCTTCACAAGCGGCTTGCTCTGCAAGCGCATCTGTTTTAGCGCTAACGTAGGCACCCACAATCACGTTTTGTGCAATCGACATACGCCTGAAGGGTCGCACCACTTGAAAAGTACGACCAATGCCAGCGATACAGTTTTGATAGGGTAGTTTGCCAATTATGTTTTGTTGATTGAGAAGAATTTCTCCACTATCAGGTCGGATAAAGCCATTCAAGAGATTGAATAGCGTTGTTTTACCTGCACCATTTGGGCCGATGATTCCGAGCACCTCGCCCTGCATCACTTTCAGACTGACGTGCTGGACGGCTTTCAAACCACCAAAGGCCTTGGACACATCACGTGCCTCGAGCACCACGACGTCAGACACCACTGCTCGCTCCACTCGCGCGAATGGCGTGTTGTGGCTTGCGCTTTCACTTGACGCAGAGATAGACACTGCGGAGGCGGCGGTGTGCGTCGAAACATTTTTTTCGCGCCGGCGCAGCATGTCCTTAACTTTCCAGAACACCCCCTCGGGCGCGAGCAAAATAACAATCACAATCGCAAGCCCGTAAACGACACCCTGAATACCGGGAATCAGATCGCCCAATCTCGCATGTAAAAACTCACTCAAAGGTACGAGAACTACAGCTCCAATCACCGGCCCCCACAGAGTAGCAACGCCGCCAAACATGGCAAGAATCAGTGCTTGAGCCGACACCAGCATCCCGAATACGGCGGGTGGTGTCACGATCAACAACACCACCGCATAGAGGCCACCAATGGCGCCGGCCAGCATCCCGCTAAGCGTAATGGCTTTTAATTTCCAGGCTAGCGTATTGATGCCTGCGGCCTCGGCTGCGGCTTCGTCCTGTTTGATCGCCATCAGGGACAGGCCAAAGCGCGAGCGTTCGATCTGATTGGATAACAACATGGCACCCAGCATTAATGCCAAAGCGATGTAGGCATAGATTCGCGTATCCTCGAACTGCATATATTTCAGGGGCTCAGCGCGCATCATGGGCAAGGCTAATTCCTGATAACCAAGCCATTCAAAGAAGTATAGAAATGCCAACGGGTAGGCCAGCATCGCGAGCGCAAAATAATGCCCACGCAACCTGAAGGTTGGTATGCCAACCAGCAAGCCTGCCAGGCCACCAATCAGCCCTGCGATCGGAATGCTGACCCAGGGAGTCAGGCCAAGTTTGATCTGCGCTAGTGCGACGAAATAGGCACCCAAACCAAAAAATGCGGCATGACCAAACGACACATAGCCGCTATAGCCACTCAAAATATTCCAGGACAACCCCATCACGGCCCAGATAGGCACCACGGCCATAATCAGTTGGTAGTAACTGTTTTGCACAAACGCAGTCAGGATGGCATAGATCAGGCCGAACAGACCGATCAACAACACTGGGCGCATCGAGACTCGACTAGGTGTAGGTTTCATATTCATGTGCGACGCAAAGCCTTTCCAAACAGCCCCTGAGGACGCAAAAGAATGATCAGCAGAAACACAACGAAGATCGCTGAGTTCTGTAACTGATTAGGCAGAAACAAGGTTGAGAGTTGCTGAACCAGGCCGATCATCAAACCGCCAAAAAAAGCACCTGAAACGCTGCCCATCCCACCCAGCACGACGCCGGCATACATCACGATGACATAATCAATGCCGACATATGGCTGAAAGGGGTAACTTGAGGCGAGCAATCCCCCACCGATTGCGGTAATGGCCACCCCGAATCCAAAAGCAAGTCGATAGGCACGATCGACTTCAATGCCCATATAGATCGCGGCTTCCGGATTATCAGCCGCTGCGCGTAAGGATTTTCCTAGTGTGGAGCGGCTCATCAGCATCACAAACAGACAAACTACAACCACTGCGATAATCGCCGCTACCAATTGACCTTGATTAACAAACATACTCAAGGCGTCACCCCAAAGCGGACCGAGCTCCCACGCGTTCGAGGATAGCGGTGTGGGAATCGATACGGGTGTGGAACCAAAAAGATATAACCCACCATTTTGCATAATCAAAGCGATACCGAGGGTCAGGATCAACTGTGCGTAATGACCATCTGCTTCCAAAGCGCTGCCTTTCACACCCGTCACACTACTGATTAAATATTTATGGATCAGGATACCGAGCAGAAAAATCACGGGTCCCGCAGCGAGCGCGGCAAGATAGGGTGCAACGCTCGGCCCAAACAGTAAACTCGCACCAAACAAACCAAAAAAGTAATAGGCGGCATACATGCCTAGCATCATGAAATCGCCTTGCGCGAAATTAATGACTCGCATGACGCCAAAGATCAAACTTAAACCAACGCACATCAGCCCGTAGTTGGTACCCGTTAACAGACCAGCGATAAAGGCCTGCAGAAAATCTTCCAGTACTTGAATCATGATTTCTGTCGCTGTGGATTAGGATTGGCTTGATAAGCACTCAAGGCGTCAGGCTTATTCAGTGGGAGATCGAAATTATTCATTCAAGGCGTCCGTCTTATTCATGACTCGGGCTGTAGCAGCGGACCAAGCAGACCTGCATTCTCTGCCAGTTCAAAATTCAGGATAAAAGCTTCCAGGTCATTGGCGCGTTTAAGACCGAGCGACGTGACACAAGCGTCTTTAAAGCGCGCTTGCACAGTCTCGAACGTGGCGTTGACAACATTATCGAGTCGCGTGTGCAGGATCGAACCGTTTTGCAGAGTGACGAAGACCTCTCCTCCCTGTTTTTCCGGATAGGCCTGTGTCATGAGCGAATCCTGCTCCAGTGTCGTGAGCCGCAACAAGCGCGTGAGCTCTTGTGCACCCAAGTCTGAAAAGTTGTTCTCCGTCACACCCGCATTGCATAGCGCTGCGACGACATTGAATTGGATACTCATTTTTGCTTGCAGAATATTTTCAAACGGCCCACTGAAATCGCAGCCAGGGTAGACGGCTGCTGAATGCGGAACACGAATGCGGATCGCTCTGATCTGCTGAGACTGAACCGAGTTTTCCAGCGAGACACGCAATGCTGCCTGAGTTGCTGTTTGTGCAAAATTACAAGCGGGTACAGGCTTGTGATAAACAGACAGAATTTCAGGTGAACCAGAAAACATAGCAAACTGAGAAGCAGCCTGCAGTTTATGAAGTGCAGCAAACAAGCCTGCTTGCCCATCAATTGCATCTGGGGAACTAAAAGCACCTTGTTCAGCCAGCAAGGCCGCGGTGACGGCGTTACGGGCAGCAAAGCCCGGGTGAAAAAACATTTCGCTTCCACCTGTGTGGGCCCACTGATTAAAACCTGAAGTTGTATTCGTACTCAGGCCAAGCGCACTCGCCATTTGAGCATCAGATAAACCGAGTAAATAACTCGCTGCGGCAGAGGCACCAATCGGTCCAGTGATGCCTGTTGGTCGGTGGATCCGGGCAAGTTGCGCATCCATCACCACCCGGCCTATCTGCGCGCCAACCTCGTAACCAAGCACAGCAGCCTCAATGAATTGTCTGCCAGTGATTTTTTTATATTGAGCCAGTGCAAGCAAAGTCGGTATCATGACGATGCCTAAATGACTGATACTGGCAGAGTGCATATCCTCGCGCACAAGGCCGTGCCCCATTACGCCATTGGCAAAGGCTGCATCACCAAAAGAGGCTAAGCCTGGGTGGCCAATGATTGCAGCGCCCCTGGACACACCAGACAACTGCGCGAGGTGCACAGCCTCGCGACTCCAGGGCAAATCTCGCGATTCAAGCGCGCAACCAATCAAGTCAAACAAACAGGTCTTGACTTTAGTGACCAGCTCGCCGCTTAGCTCGGTCAGGATCGGTGAACGCGTTGCATCGACGATAGACGTCACAACAGAATTTCGCGGGCGCAGCGAAACAGTCGGCAGAGTTGCACTCATACTATTTCCTGACAGTCACGCCACCCCAGGACTCGAGGACTTTACAAATAGACGTGAAATCAGAATCAGGACCATGCAGCGAATTGGTCACAGCAAGCATCTCGCGCACGGCTGCACCAACCACCATCGGTACGCCAAGATTTTCCGCCTCATCCACACACAGGCGCACATCTTTATAGGAAAGCGCTGTGGTGAAACCAAAATCAAAAGTACCTGGCAGGATGGCGCGGGGGAATTTGTCTTGCGTGGCGCTGTTGCGACCCGAGCCGCTGTTGATGACGTCAAGCATCACCTGAGGATCCAGACCAGCCTTAACGCCCATCACCATCGCCTCGGAGGAGACAACCAGAGCGGCCGCAGCAAGAAGATTGTTGGCTAGCTTCATGGTTTGAGCCTGACCAGCTCCCTCACCGAGATGAAATACTTTGCCAAAATTACCCAATAAAGTTTCGATAGCACTGTAGACTGGTTTAGGACACGACACCATCACAGCCAACGTGCCATTGGTCGCACCATTCACGCCACCGCTCACGGGGGCATCGACATAACTAATCTGTCGCTCGCCCATAGCCTTGGCAACGATGACAGCGGTCTTCGGACCAATGGTCGAAAAATCAATGACCCGCTTGACCATTTTTCCATCAATCAAACCGTCTTTACCTAAAGCCACATTGTTGACGATTTCAGGATTCGGCAAACTCAAAAAAATAATTTCAGCACGGTTAGCGACCTCGGTCGGCGAGCTCGCAGCTTCGGCGCCCTGCTTGACCAAGGCTTGCACGATTTTTTCATCACGGTCATAAATGCAGACCCGATAACCTGCGGCGAGCAGTCGTATCGTCATTGGACCGCCCATACGACCTGTACCTACAAAGCCTAATAATTCTCCAGCCATTTTTGTCTCCGTTTTAATTTATGCAGCGCCTCAAGTTGGGCGCAATTTATTAAACGGTTATAAGGCCAGAATGAGCTTGGATCAAGAACTTTTTTTATTATTAACTATGACTCATGGGTGATTACAATAAATTTCATCAATCAGCTTGGCCAACTCCAGATCCCGGGTCGACAAACCTGCTGCATCATGCGTGGTCAGGACAATGGAGACGCGGTTATAGACATTGCTCCACTCAGGATGGTGATCGAGTTTTTCGGCATGCAAGGCAACCTGGGTCATAAAGCCAAAGGCCTGATTGAAATCCTTAAATCTGAAATCGCGCTTGATCAGTCCGCCGCGCTGGTCTTCATACAACCAGTCTGGTGATTTTTTTAAAATCTCAAGTGCGTGTTCTTTTTCAAGCCTGGCAATCGAACTCATGCAGCAACTCCCTCGCTCGTTTTTTCAGAGGGCAGGAACAGCACCACTAATGCAGTGCACGCGGCGCATCCAGCCATGATCCACAACAGCACTTCAAAGCCAACGCCTTTGACCGCTGGTCCTAACAGCCAAACAGCAAAGGAGCTGATGCCAAGCGATACGGCTAAACGGATACCCGCGACACGCGAACGGGAACGATCGTCTACGTAACGCACGATCATGACATCGACAAAAGGCACCGCACCAAAAATAAAGACCATCACGCCCAGAAGTGCGGTAAACAACCACCACCCTTTTGCATAAGAGGCCAACAATAACAAGGGAATCTGCAACAGCACGATGCCCAGAAAAATTGGTTTGATTGGAAAATGATCGAGTAATTTACCCACAACAACCTGCATCAGCGAAGCGATGACATATATCACCGCCAGCAAAATACCCAGCAAGGCAGGATCCTCGATCACGCCTTGAAACCGCTCGGTCATCAGCTGACCGTTACCATTGGTGCTCAGGTTAAACAGAATGCTGCCGGTTGCAGCGGACACCGTCATGACGGCGAGCACACGTGCAAGCATGGCGGGAGTCAACTTGACTTTTGAGGTGGCTTTACGCTTGGCGGGAGCCTCGGTCTCAGCCGGGCAGGCGTAGGCAAACCATATGCCACTTGCAATTGAAATCAAGGCCGGCACGGCGAACGCCGCTCTCCAGCCAATCCACTTAATCAAAAAACCAGTCGCCATGGCGGCGAGGGCAACACCAAAATTGCCAGCCAGACCATTCACGCCGATGGCCAGCCCTGGATTGGCTGATTTCTGGACCAGCAAAGGAATACCAACCGGGTGGTAGATCGAAGCAAAGGCACCAACAAGCGTGAGCGCGATGGCCAGTTGCCAGGCGGTTTGTGTCAGGGCCACCAAGAGGGTCGACACACCTATGCCGATAAAAAATACCACCATCATTCTGCGACGCCCCCAGAGATCGCCGAGGCGACCAGAAGGGATAGAGCCCAGGCCGAACAAAATAAAAGCACCCACACCATAGGGCATGAGATCTTCCCAGCTTTTAAAGCCAAAGTCACTCGCGATCACGGCAACCGCAGCGGCAAAGATCAAGAGAAACATGTGATCCAGACCATGGCCAATATTGAGTAACAACCTCACCGCAAAGGAATGGTCTGCCTGATTCATGTTATGCGCGTCCGATAATGGCAGCGGTGAGCATGAGTTCCTCAAGCAAGGCCAGAGAAACCGCGCCCGACACTGAATAGGGATCAAGCTCAGGTTGTTCAGAATATTTCAGCACGATGGAGGTATTGAGTTTCGTCAAATTAACCTGCCCCATCGTCCAGCCACCGAATCGTCGCTCGGTAATTTCCTCGTAATCCAGCAAGACCACGTCTTTGTGACGCTTGTCACGCACGATGTGTCCGTAGAGTTCATTGACAGGCTTGCGACCGCCCTCAATGGCTTGCAGATAGATGCCGCCGCCATAGCAAAGGATGCCGGTAATACCGTTAGCGGTATTGTGTTCACGGGCCGAATCCAGGATCGACTGTGTCGTCTGAGTATCGTTCGGGTCAAGCGCGCGACTGACATAGAGCAAACGTACAAGCATGATTAATTCTCTCTTGGAATGAGGGACAGAAATTCACGACGCAGATTAGCGTCCTTCAAAAAGGCACCACGCATCACCGAATTAATCATGCGTGTGTCCATGTCTTTAACGCCTCGCCAGGACATGCAGTAATGGGTTGCCGTCATCACCACAGCGAGACCGTCAGGCTGTGTTTTACCTTGAATTAAATCAGCCAGCTGCACCACGGCTTCTTCCTGGATCTGTGGACGGCTCATGATCCAGTCAGCCAGACGCGCGTATTTGGATAAGCCGATCACGTTGGTATGTTCGTTAGGCAACACACCGATCCAGACCTTGCCTATCACCGGACAAAAATGATGGCTGCAGGCGCTGCGCACCGTGATGGGACCGACGATCATCAACTCATTGAGATGCTCAACGTTTGGAAACTCGGTAATTTTCGGCTGATGGGCATAGCGCCCGCCGAAAACCTCCTGGATATACATTTTGGCGACACGGCGTGCGGTGTCATTGGTGTTGTGATCCGATACGGTATCGATGACCAGGCTTTCAAGCACGCCTTTCATTTTTGCCTCGACCTCGTCGAGCAGTTTCTCTAATTCACCTGGTTCGATGAACTCGGAAATATTGTCATTGGCATGAAAACGCTTGCGCGATTCCTGCAACCTTTTACGGATCACCACGGAAATAGGGGTGCCTTTGTCTTGACCGGAATCGCTCATGATGTTTTATCTGCTTTTCTATCTGTGAAGGGCTTGCAGTATCTTACCTTGAACTGCTTCATGCCACGCACCAAAGCCGTGCAAAACGCAAGGAAATTGTATTCGTCAAAAAGGCATGAATCTTGCTTGAGATTAGGCTGCAAATGGGTATCATGTTCCCAATTATTTCAAGGAGTCCATTTTGAGCCAATCAGTCTTCGGGATGCGCGGTATCGCCGTTGCCCCTCACTCACTTGCTGCGGAATCCGCAGTGGCCGTTCTGCGCGAAGGTGGCAATGCACTGGAGGCGATGATCGCTGCCGCTGCAACCATCGCCGTTGTATACCCTCACATGAACTCCATTGGTGGCGATGGATTCTGGGTGATCAATGGTCCAGACAACCGTGCGGGTGGTATCGATGCCAGTGGCCGCAGCGCCATGGCGGCAACACGGGACTGGTATGGCCAGCGCGGGATTTCAACAAGCATTCCTTTCAGAGGGGGTGTCGCAGCGCTCACCGTGGCGGGTACGATTTCAGGCTGGGGCGCAGCACACCAGCTCTCCGCCAGACATCTTGGCGGCAAACTGCCGATTTCACGCCTGGTCGCTGATGCGGTGTACCTGGCGACCCATGGCATTCCCGTGACCAAAAGTCAGGCTAACTGCACTCAAGTCAAACTTGAGGAATTAAAAGGCCATATTGGTTTTGCTGATACCTTTTTACCCGCAGGTCAGGCGCCTTTAGCGGGGGGGATTTTCAAGCAGCAACGCTTGGCCGATACACTTAAAGCCATCGCCAGGGATGGTTGCGAGTCTTTCTATCGCGGCAAACTAGCCAAAAGCCTGGCCGCAGAATTAGCCCAGGCAGGCAGCCCACTGACGCTCGCGGATCTGAATGCGCATCAGGCAAAACTGGTTGATCCGCTCACCACCACGTTCGGTCAATCCAAGCTTTTCAATATGGTGCCGCCTTCGCAGGGACTCGTGTCCCTGTTGATTCTGGGCATCATGGACCGGATTCAGGGCTGGGATCATGATCCAGAGGGTGCGGCCTTCATCCATGCGCAAGTTGAGGCGACCAAACTGGCCTTCAGTATCCGCGACCAGTACCTGACCGACCCGGCATTCATGAAAATTGCTCCACAGGACTTGTTATCTTCCGATCGCATTGACGCGCTGGCTGAAAAACTCAACACCGAGCAAGCAGCGCCCTGGGGTAAAAAAACCTCCCCTGGCGATACGATCTGGATGGGTGCGATTGATCAGCAGGGCATTTCGGTCTCATTCATCCAGAGCATCTATCATGAGTTCGGAGCCGGTGTGGTACTGCCAAGCTCAGGCGTTAACTGGCAAAACCGTGGTTGCAGCTTTTCACTGAATCCTGAGCATATCAATACGCTGGAGCCAGGAAAAAAGCCCTTCCACACGCTTAATCCGGCGATGGCTCAACGTGCCGATGGCGGCACTATGGTGTATGGCACGATGGGCGGAGATGGGCAGCCTCAGACGCAAGCAACGATCTTTAACCGCGTGGAACGTTTTGGCGACGACCCACAGCAAGCGATTGAGCGTCCGCGCTGGCTGCTTGGTCGCACCTGGGGTCAGTCCAGTGACTCGCTCAAACTTGAAAGCCGTTTCAGCGAAAGCACCTTGCAACAACTCCGGGCGCTAGGCCATGAGGTCGAAACAATCGGAGCCTACGACGAAGCAGTCGGTCACGCTGGCATGCTGATTCGTCATCCGAACGGTGTGCTCGAAGGCGGCTACGATCCACGCTCAAATGGAGCGGTAGCTTCGTTTTAAGCGTGTCGAACTACCCGTAGCGCTGAAAAACAGTGGCTTTGACGAACGACTGGTCAAAGCCACTTTTGCATGAAAAGAGCCTGGCCTGTCGCTGCACTCAGCGCATATTGCTCAAAGCCAAAGTGCTGATAGGCACGTTGCGCCACCTGATTGCCGCTCAGCACCTCGAGCGTGAGTTTGCAACAACCACTCTGCACTGCATGCTTTTCCAGCGCGTCGAGTAACGCCTGACCAACCCCCTGCCCTCTGTAAGCGGGAGCGACTGCAATATCATGAACATTCATCAAAGGTCTTGCTTTAAACGTGGAATAACCCGTAAACGCATTCAACAAACCAATCGGCTTGTCTCCTGCATAAGCGATCCAGCTAACCGCGCCGAAGTGGTTGGCCAGATCCGTGCATAAACGTGCTTTGACTTGTTCGTCCAGCGCCTGCGCACCTCCCATCGGATCCCGTGCATACATATCTAGTAAACCGACCAGTGCTGCGGCGTCGGCGGCATCAAGGTAGTCGACTTTTTTGACCAGGATATTGTTTGACATCTGAAATCCTAAATGTTGCTGCGCAGCAATTCTGCATCATGAATAGACCGATGTTATAACAATCCATCTAAAAATTCCGTGCAAGGTGTTGCAATGCAAAACACCTGAGCAAAACATTAAAGGTTAATCATGGCTGAACCACTACCACTCGCTGGTATTCGCGTTGTTGAATTCACTCACATGGTGATGGGACCGACCTGTGGGATGATCCTCGCAGACCTCGGAGCAGAAGTCATCAAGGTCGAACCTATCGCAGGCGATAACACACGCAAATTATTAGGGTCTGGCGCGGGTTTTTTCCCAATGTTTAACCGTAATAAAAAAAGTATTGCAGTCGATGTAAAAGACCCCAGAGGTCGTGAAATCATTTTGAAACTCGTCACTGGCGCTGATGTATTCAGTGAAAATTTCAAGGGTGGCACCATGGAGCGCCTGGGCTTTGGTTATGAGGCGCTCTCCAAACTGAATCCGAAACTCATTTACGTTTCACACAAAGGCTTCCTGCCTGGTCCCTACGAGCATCGCACCGCCTTGGATGAGGTGGTACAAATGATGGGCGGCCTGGCCTATATGACTGGACCCGAGGGCCGCCCTTTGCGAGCAGGCACAAGCGTCAACGACATCATGGGCGGAATGTTTGGTGCGATTGGCGTGCTCGCCTCCCTGCAACAACGCGCGCGGACCGGTAAAGGTGGCGAAGTCGCCAGTGCCTTATTTGAAAACAACGTGTTCCTTGTCGCGCAGCACATGATGCAATACGCCGTCACAGGAGTCGCAGCTAATCCAATGCCTGAGCGCATCAGTGCCTGGGCGGTTTATGACGTATTTAAAGTCAAAGACGATGAGCAAATCTTTTTATCTGCGGTGAGCGATACGCAGTGGGCAATATTGTGTAAAGAGTTTGGTTTTGATGACTTGAGAGATGATCCGCGTCTGGTCACAAACAATGATCGCGTCAAATTACGTAGCTGGCTCATACCAGTCCTGCGCGAGCGGTTTAAACCCTTCAGCGCAGCAGAGCTTAGCCAGCGTTTTGAAAAAACCGGTCTGCCTTACGCTCCCATCACGCGCCCACAGGATCTGTTTGATGATCCTCATCTGCTTGCGACGGGCGGCTTGACGCCCGTCACTGTTGCAGCCGATAACACTGGGGCTGGCCGCGAGATTCAGACACGCGTGGCGCTGCTGCCGCTCGCTCTTAATGGTGAGCGTCTAAAGCTGCGCAACAATCCTCCAAAACTTGGAGCCGACACGCTTGAACTGCTGCAATCGATTGGCTACAGCGCGCAGACAATCGAACAACTTAAAGTCGATGGCGTGATTGGTACGCAAGAATGATTACAGCGGGTAGCTTGCATGCAAGTATGGCACGGGCATTGCATTTGCTCAGTTCTCACATGCGTCATACCCGGCTGCTTTCTTTGCTGCTTTCAGTATGCATGTCCCTGATCACCCTGTCTGGTCAAGCGCAGGCGCAAGATAACTGGCCAGAGCACGCGATCAAATTTATCGTCCCCTACACCCCGGGGGGAGGCACGGATGTCGTGAGTCGAAACCTCACAGACAAAATGGCACGCGAGACGAAATGGACCTTTGTCATTGAAAATAAACCAGGTGTGGGTGGCAATATCGGCCTGGACCAGATCGCAAAGGCCAAACCCGATGGCTACACGATTGGTATGGGTCAGACTTCCAATCTGGCGATCAATCCGGCCATCATGCCTGCCATGCCTTTTCAGGCCGCGAAAGATTTCAGTCCAATCGCACTGATCGCCCAAGTCCCGATGCTCCTGGTCGTCTCTGCGCAGTCAGAATTTACATCTTTAGCTGATCTGCTCAACAAAGCTCGCACCACCCCCACCGAATTGCGACAGGCCGTCGCTGCGCTCGGGACGGTCGGGCATCTGGCAGGAGAGTTACTCGCGCAACAAGCTAAATATAAAGTGCTGATCGTGCCCTATAAGGGCGCCTCTCCCGCTCTGACAGATTTGATTGGTGGACAAACGGATTTCATGATGGCAACTCCACAAGGCATCCTGCCTCTCATCCAATCAGGCAAATTGCGCGCACTCGCCGTCACTTCAGCCAAACGACTGACTATGTTCCCCGCAATACCCACCATTGCCGAGTCAGGGTTCCCAGGGTTTGAGGCGGTTGACTGGAAAGTCGTTGTAGGCCCCGCAGGTATGGCCGAAGAAACCATTCAACGTTTCAACCTAAGCATCAATCAAGCTCTAAAAAATCCTGTATTACTTCAACAACTCGAGGCCGAAGGCAGCAGCGCCATGGGTGGCACAGCCGAATATGCCCGTGACTATATTGCTAGTGGACAACGTCAATGGGCTCAATTAATTCAGGAGAGTGGCCTTAAATTCTGATACAAACACAAAATCTGCTACAAACAGATTTTGAAACACCAATAGAAAAGATAAAAGACTACGGAGACAGCACTATGCAATGCCTCAACAGACTAAACCTATTCGCCGCAACGCTCGCTTGCTTTGCCATAGGCTTGAGTGCTCAAAGCTCTGCACAAACGCAGCAAGGCAATAACAAACCGATCACGATCATCGTGCCCTTTGCCACTGGAGGTGCAACCGATATTGTCGCCAGACTTGTCGCACAACAACTCGGCAGTCGCACCAACACCCCCGTCATCGTTGAAAACAAACTTGGCGGTGGAGGAGTAGTCGGCCGTAATGCTGCTGCGCGTGCCGCACCTGACGGCACCACACTGCTCACGATGGATATGTCTTATTCCACAGCGGCAGGGCTCACCCCTAACCTGCCCTATGATCCAAAAACAGCGTTTGTGCCGATCACGATGGCCGTCTCAGTGCCACACGTACTGGTCGTCAATCCAAACGTACCAGCCAAAAACATGAAAGAGTTAATCGCCCTGGCTAAAGCGCAGCCAGACAAACTGAACTTTGGCTCAGGAGGCATTGGCACGAATACCCATCTGGGTGGTGAGTTATTCAAAAGCCTCACCGGCGTCTCTGTCGTGCATGTACCCTATAAGGGCGCAGGCGCAGTGCTGGCAGATCTGATGGCGGGACAAGTGCAGATCTTAGTGAGCACCGTGACAACAGTCTTGCCCTATATCCAGAGTGGAAAACTCCGTGCGCTCATGGTGTTGTCTGATCAGCGTTCACCAGCCCTGCCAGAAGTACCCAAAGCCTCAGAGGTTGGGCTGCCCAACATGACGATGGATTTCTGGGTGGCCTTTGCTGCGCCCAAAGGTACACCTGACCCGGTCATTGAGCGACTGAATAAAGAAATCAATGCAGGCTTAAGCACACCGGAAGCCCAGAAAAGTCTAAACGATATGGGACTGATCAAAGTTGCAGGCACTCCCGATGAAGCCGCAAAAACCGTTTATGGTGAAATCGACCGTTGGACAGCGCTGATCAAACAACAAGGTATCAAACCTGAGTAACACGATGAAAATAGAGCGCATCGAGGTCATCGCGTTACGGATGCCCCTGGCAAAACCACTCAAAGCCGCGACGGCTACGATCACCATGCGGTGCACCGTCCTGACGCGCATCCATACGAGTAGCGGCGTCGTGGGCGAGTGTTTCAGCAACAACGAAGATACCGGCCAGAAAGAAATCGTACGACTGATTCAAGAGGAAATTACTCCGCGTCTGCTCGGTCGCAACGCCTTGCACGTCGAAGCCTGCTGGCAGGCGATGCACCCGGTCACACGAGACATTCTGCGTGACCGACGTATGGCCATTCGAGCGATCGCCTGTGTCGATGCCGCCATCTGGGATGCCGTAGGCAAATCCATGCAAGCCCCTCTGCATCACGTCTGGGGTGGTCAAGCCGACTCTATTGCCGCGATTGCGATGGGTGGTTATTACAAACCTCGCGACGACCTGCTTGAGGTCGCTCGAGAAATGGCTTCGCTCAAAGAGCAAGGTTTCTCGGGTTGCAAACTGAAGGTCGGTGCGCTGTCGCCCGAGCAAGATGCAGAACGTGTGCGTGCGGCACGCGATGGCGCGGGACCTGATTTCTGGCTGATGCCTGATCCGAATCAAGGTTGGTCTTTCGAAGAGGCACTCAGATTTGCCAGAGCCATCGAGCAGTACGATATCCGCTGGATCGAGGAGCCTTGTCATTGGCAGAACGACAAGCTCGATCTCGCTCGCTTGCGCCGCACCATCAACATACCGCTCTGCGCGGGCCAAAGCGAAATCACCAAGGCAGGATGCCGGGAATTGATGAGCGCGGGCGCGATCGACATCTGTAACTTTGATCCAAGCTGGGGGGGTGGCCCAACAGAGTGGCGTAAAGTCGCAATGCTTGCCGATACCTTTGGAATAGGCATCATGTCGCACCTCGAGACACAGGTTGGTGCCGCGCTCGCTGCGGGTGTACCAAATGGTCAATGTGTTGAGTTCATGCAACCTGACCGCGATCCGCTCTACCACACGCTGGTTGTCAATCGTCCTGTTATCCGGGACGGTAGGATGACGCTGAGCACCCTGCCAGGTTGGGGGCTCGAATTCGATGCAGATTTAATTAAAAAAATCAGAGTTAACTAAACAATTATTTAGACATTTAAACTTGTTTACCCCATACACTTAGAAAAAAATTGGAGCAGAAATGGACTTACATTTAAACAATCATCATGTACTCATCACAGGCGGCAGCAAAGGTATTGGCCTGGCCTGCGCAAAAGTATTTCTCGAAGAAGGCGCTAAAGTCAGTCTCGTGTCACGCGACCAGGCCACACTCGATGCAGCCAAACAGTCTTTGATCAAACAAATTCCGGGCTGCGGCGAACGTATTGCTGTCTACTCGGCAGATTTAAAAAATGCCGCCTCCGCGCTGCAAGCGCTCGATGCAGCAGAAAAAGCTTTCGGCCCACTGGATGTTTTGGTGAACTCGGCCGGTGCTGCAAAAAGAGCTGCTGCCCCTGATCTGAAACCAGAGGTCTGGCGCGATGCGATGGACTCAAAGTTTTTCACCTATATCAACATGATGGATCCCGCAATCAAGCGTATGGGTGCGCGTGGCAAAGGTGTCGTGATCAACGTCGTGGGTGCCGGGGGTAAGGTCGCTTCGACCTTGCACATCTCTGGAGGCAGTGCCAACGCTGCCTTGATGCTTGCGAGTGCTGGCTTGGCTGCGGCCTACGCGCCTTATGGCGTGCGCGTCAATGCAGTGAACCCTGCCGCGACACTAACCGAGCGCCTCAAAGAAGGCATGTCAGTCACCGCCAAGCATGAAAAAATCACTGAAGACGAAGCGATGGTGCAAGCCACCAAAAAAGTTCCGATGGGCCGACTCGCAACGCCTGAAGAAGTCGCCGACACCGTGGTCTATCTGGCCTCCGATCGTGCGAGTTACGTGACAGGCACCATCCTGACCATGGATGGCGCTGCGCACGCGATCGTGGTGTAGAAGTCTTAACGCGTCATATCGATGTATTGCCTGATAATGTCCTGATAGGACGCATCAGGCTTCAAACCAAACTGATGGGTACGCTGGCAGTCAAACTTTGACGGCCAGCCCCCCACGATACGCTCGATCGCAGCGTCAGGTTTGAGTGTCACAAGCCCGGCAACTTCTTTGCCAGCAACCTCTTCAAGAGCCTGTAGCATCTGTGCGACGGTGACGGTCAGTGCAGGTAAATTCAGCGCAGTTCTTCCACCGAACTTTTCACGCGAAGCCTCAGCGACCGCCAGTATTCCCTCGATGGTGGTTGCTGGGGATGCCAGTGCAACCGCCGTTGACAACGCAACCGGACACACGGCTGGCACACCTGCGAGGGGTTCGCGAATAATCCCGGATAAAAAACTCGAGGCCGCGCCATTAGGACGCCCCGGTCTGACCGACACCGTCATTAGCCGTGCCACGCGGCCATCGATGTAACCCTTGCGGGTATAGTCAGCCACCAGTTGTTCGCAGATAAATTTATGAATGCCATAACTTGACTGGGGTGTAGGCAAAGTTGTGTCTTGCACCACAGGGGCAAGAGGTATGGCAGGATCAGAGCCAAACACAGCAACCGAACTGGAAAAGAATAACAATGGCGCAACCCCGGTGCGGCCTTGTTGTGCTCGCAAACCATCCAGCAGGCGCCTTGTGGCATCCAGATTCGACCTGAGTCCCAGATCAAAATCTGCCTCGCATTCACCCGACACAGCCGAGGCCATATGAAAGACGGCATCGAATTCATTTTGCAGCAAACGATCCATTTGCTTGAGCAGATCGCCAGTATCGACACGCAAAAGCGGATGACCCACGACTTCCGGATGAGAAGGTGCAGCCAGATCTGTCACGGTCAAGGAGCTGATTTTCTGACCCCGCAAAGTACCGCGTTTTAAAAGCGCACGCGTCAATAGGGTACCTAAAAAGCCAGCACCACCTGTAATGAGAATATTCATTGCTTCACCATTTGACTTTGAATTGTTGACGCAGTTCTTCTATCTGCGCATCGGATAGGGGCACTGCAGTCTGATTACCACGCAACCATAGCTTTGCCGTTTCTTCGAGCTCCTCGAGTGTGGCCATCGCGCTCGAAGGTGTGTCGTTCCAGACCTGAGGGCCCAGACGCTCGCACATCACAGCCCTGAGCGGCAGCTCTCGCTCGGCAGCATCCAGAATCAAGCGTTCAACACAATCCGCCACCCGCACATCTCCAGGCGGAAAATAAGGTACGAGCGGGACATGTCCTACTTTCATGACATAGTAAGGCGTGATCGCAGGAACAATATCTTGTGTACACCATACGCCTCGTAAGGTCAGATCAACCAGATAGGAGGAGTGCGTATGAATTACGCACATCGCCTGCTCGGAGCAGGCATAAATCCGCTTATGAAGTGCTAATGTTTTACTGGCTCGATCGCCAGAAATCTGTTGGCCCGCCTGGTCCAGCAAAGAGAGCCTGGCAGGAACCAGAAACCCCAGGCAGGCATCGGTCGGCGTAATCAGAAAACCACCTCCCGCATCCTGCGGAATCCTGACGCTGATATTGCCGGTCGAGCCATGAACATAGCCACGGTCATAGAGACTTTTGCCGACTCGACAGATTTCCTGTCGTAACAATTCGATAGTGTTGTTGCTCACGAATTTCTCTCAAGCAAGCAGATCAAAGGCTTTGGTAAAAAAGTCTGTCGTACCAAAGTTACCGGACTTCAGCGTAATGTGCATCCCGCGTCCTGCACACCACGGCACTCCCGGATCAATCTGTGCGCCGATTTGCAACTGATGCATACCAAGTGCCTGAACCACTGCACCAGAGGTCTCTCCTCCTGCGACGATCAACTGCCCCACTCCGAGCTCCACCAGACCCTGAGCGACACGGGCTAGAGCTTGCTCAACCATCTCACCGGCACACTGCACGCCCAGCTGCTCCTGGATTCGTTTCAACGCATCCGGTGCTGCCGTAGAATAAATCAGCACCGGACCGGTTGCGAGCCTTGGAGCGGCCCAGGCCAAGGCCTGCTTCACAACGAGATCCCCTTCGAGTAGCTGCAAAGGATCCAGCGCATAAGCAGGCAAACCTTTTTGAAGGAAATCAGCGACCTGAGAATTGGTCGCACGCGAACAGCTACCCGACACAATGGCTTTAAAACCTTTAGGTTTGGGTAGCGTTGCAGCCTGAGGATTAGCAGCGATTCCAAAATTAGCGGGCAAACCGATCGCCACACCTGAACCCGCTGTCACGAGTGTCAGGTCTTTTAGCGCTGCGCCAAGTTGCATGAGATCAGCATTGCTCACGGCGTCGACAATCGCGATGCCCACGCCGTCCTTGCGCAACGTCTCAATCCGAGCACGGATGGCAGCGGTTCCTTGTGCAATCACTTTGTAATCAATCAGACCAACCTTACGCCTGGTCTGTGCCTGCAACACACGCACGAGATTAGGATCAGTCATCGGGGTCAATGGATGATCTTGCATACCGCTTTCGTTGAGCAAGACATCACCCACGAACAGATAGCCCTTGAAAACCGTGCGCCCTGCATCGGGGAAAGCGGGTGTGGCGATCGTGAAATCGACCCCTAGCGCAGTCATCAGCGCATCGGTCACAGGACCAATATTGCCTTGCGCAGTGGAATCAAAGGTTGAGCAATATTTGAAATAAATCTGGCTTGCGCCCTGTTGTTGCAACCATTGAAGTGCTTGCACCGACTGCGCTGCGGCCTGGACAGGATCAATGGTGCGTGATTTCAGGGAAACCACCACGGCATCCACCTCTGCAGCAAGCGCAGTCTCTGGAACACCGATCGTTTGCACCACGCGCATTCCTGCGCGCACAAGGTTGTTAGCCAGATCCGTTGCACCCGTGAAATCATCAGCGATGCAACCCAAGAGTATTTTTTTAATCATTCAGTTTTACCGAGTGTGATGTTTAGATCAGCAAGATTCAGAACATTATCGCTCGGTTAACTGAAGTTTCAAGAAAAGTGAAATTATTTGACCCGCCGGGGATGCAGACACAAGGCTTATCGCGCCAAATCGAACACGAGTACTTCTGCATCCTGTCCCTGACTGATATGCAGGAGACTTTCCTGCTCGACCAGCAGCGCATCGCCTGCCTCAAGCGTTTGTTCATTGACCGTTAAACCGCCACGAATCAGAAACACATACGCCTTGCGCTCAGGATTCAGGGCCAATTCAGCCTGCTCAGCCCCGTCAAATAGTCCGGCGTAAAGCGAAGCATCCGCATTCAGAGTCACCGACCCATGTGTCCCCTCAGGTGAAGCGATTAGCCGGAGCTTGCCGCGCTTATCCTGCTCAGGGATCGATTTCTGCTCATAGCCTGGCTCGATACTTTTTTCCTTTGGTTCAATCCAGATTTGCAGGAAATGCGTTTGCTCACCCTCTGCGAGATTGAACTCGCTGTGCTGCACGCCTCGACCCGCGCTCATGCGCTGCACATCCCCGGGTGGAATGCCTTTGACATTGCCCATACTGTCTTTATGAGCCAGATTGCCCGACAGCACGTAACTGATGATTTCCATATCGCGATGACCATGCGTACCAAAGCCTGTACCCGGTGCAATGCGATCCTCGTTAATGACTCTCAGATTGCCCCAGCCCATGTGCAGGGGGTCGTGATAACCCGCAAAGGAAAAACTGTGAAAGGATTTAAGCCAACCGTGATCGGCATAACCACGTTCGTGTGAGCGGCGCAGTTTCAACATTTCATCTCCTGAGTCTATTCAATAAAGTTCGCATGATTAGAACTTTACCCCCACCCAAGACTGGTTAGTATCTCTAATTTTGACGTTATCATTCAAATTATTTGAATGATAATATTTCTATTGTGCAAAATAAATATCAAAAATCCAACCCTGCGACCTACGAGGCCCTCACGCCAGAGGCCTTCAACATGCTGCAAATTATTTCCGATACAGGTAGTTTTGCCGCCGCAGCCCGCAAAATGGATCTTGTGCCAAGTGCTTTAACCTACCGCGTGCGTCAGCTCGAAGACGCGCTGGATGTTTTATTGTTTGACCGTAGCGCACGCCAGGCCAAGCCCACCGCGGCAGGGCGAGAACTGCTGCGCGAGGGCCTCAGACTCCTGGACGATATCGATGCGATTGCCAGCCGAATCAAAAGACTCGCCACCGGCTGGGAAGCGCAGCTCACCATTGCTGTAGACACGATCATCGCCCCTGCGGCCATCATGGAGCTTTGCGAGGCCTTTCTGGCCACGAATCCCCCTACCCGCCTCAGAATACGGGATGAAGCACTCTCAGGGACGATCCAGACGCTGGAGTCGGGTCTGGCGGATCTTGCGATAGGCATACCAGAGCAAGCCCAGATCCTTGGCAAAGACATACATCATCAGACGCTTGGAACTGTTCAGTTTATTTTTGTAGTCGCACCTCACCACCCTCTGGCTAACGTTGCTGAACCCCTGCATCCGGAACAAATCTCCTCGCACCGGATTGTTTCCGTAGCGGACTCGATTCAGCGAGGAGCAGGCGTATCAATAGGACTGAGCCTGGGGCAGGATGTCCTGACTTTACCAAGCATGGCCGCCAAGCTCGATGCCCAGAGCCGTGGGCTAGGCTGTGGCTTTGTGCCAGAGCCGATGGCCAGACCTTTTCTCGCCTCTGGGCGCCTGATTGCCAAGCGCGTCGACCAAGCCGCTCGGCAAACGCACGCCAGATATGCCTGGAGACAGGAGAAAGTAAAACCGGGACGCGCACTGAACTGGTGGCTAGAGCAGTTAGCCCAACCCACGACCCGGCGGGCACTGCTTGAGCACCATCGAACGCGATAATGATTCAATGACTTGCAGCCAGCGCTTTCAACCATTAGCATCAGTTAACAAACCATTTCAAGAGCCACATACAGGATCACTATGAGCAAGCTTTTTTCACCCATCGCACTGGGCCCCCTCAAACTTGAAAATCGCATCGTCATCGCACCGATGTGCCAATACACCGCCGACGAGGGCAAAGCCACTGACTGGCACCTGATTCATCTGGGTCAACTCGCTTTCTCTGGCGCCGGCTTGCTGATTATCGAAGCCACCGCGGTTGAGCCCATCGGTCGTATTACTGCAGGGTGTGTCGGCTTGTATTCAGACGAAACCGAGGCGGCACTCAAGCGGGTGGTTGACGCTATCCGGAAATATTCAGATATGCCGCTGATGATCCAGCTGGCGCACGCCGGACGCAAAGCCTCAAGTCATCGTCCCTGGGATGGTGCACAACTGCAATTAGTCTCAGAGGGCGGCTGGCAAACAGTTGGGCCCTCAGCGGTTCCGCATTTGCCCACGGAACCCGCGCCGCAGGCCTTGGATCTGGCTGGCCTCAAACGCATCAAAGAAGCTTTCGTCGCATCAGCCAAGCGCTCTTTGCGGATCGGCTTTAACGGCATTGAATTACATGCTGCTCACGGCTACCTGCTGCACCAGTTCCTTTCACCTCTGGCTAATCAGCGCAGCGACGAGTATGGCGGCTCACTCGAGAACCGTATGCGTTTTCCTCTCGATGTCTTTGATGCCGTTCGCGCAGCCTGCCCCGATACCTCACTGGGCATCAGAATTTCGGCAACTGACTGGGTCGATGGCGGACTCACCTCCCAGGAGTGCGTTGAGTTTGGCAAGCTCCTCAAAGCACGGGGTTGTGACTTTATCGATGTCTCGAGTGGCGGCATTTCGCCCTTGCAAAAAATTACCCTCGGCCCAAAATACCAGGTACCACTTGCGACAGAAATCAAACAAGGCACAGGCATGCCAACCATGGCTGTGGGCCTGATCACCACGCCCGCCGAAGCCGAAGGCATTGTGGCGGACGGTGAAGCTGACCTGGTGGCTCTGGCCCGCGGCATGCTCTACGACCCTCGCTGGCCCTGGCATGCAGCCGCCGAGCTTGGTGCGAGCGTCACGGCACCCAAACAGTACTGGCGTTCACAGCCTCGCGGACTGTCCGATTTGTTTAAAGACGCAAAAACCGGAATGAGATGATTAATCTCTGAAATTGTTGAACTGCAAAGGCAGTTCAACATCGGTCTTTTTCAATAACGCGATGGCTGCCTGCAAGTCATCGCGTTTTTTTCCAGTCACACGTAGTTTTTCGCCTGTGATCTGCGATTCAACCTTGAGTTTGGCTTCTTTCATTGCAGCGATTAGTTTTTTTGAAACCGGTTGCTCAAGTCCTTGCTTGACGGTGACTTTCTGGCGCGCGCCCCCTAGATTTTCAAGCGGATCAGCGATATCCAGACAACGGGTATCGATACCGCGCGCACTCAAACGTCCGCGCAGGATGTCCAGCATCTGTTTAAGCTGAAAGGCGCTCGATGCGACCTGATTGACGACAAACCCCTCTAGCTCAAACTTCGCATCTGTTCCCTTGAAATCAAAACGGGTAGCAAGTTAGCGATTGGCCTGATCGACCGCATTAGTCAATTCATGTTTATCGACTTCTGAAACAACGTCAAATGATGGCATGGCTATTCCTGATTATTTACGTTTAACCTGTAGTTTAATCTGGGACTGCAGGGTTTAGAATCAGTCACAGAATGATTGGCAATATGATTTAACCCCCCCAATGCCCTCCACGCTTCCAGGAATAAACCATGTCTGACTGTACCGGCGTCATTTCTCAACTATTCATTTATCCCGTCAAATCCTGTGCGGGCATTGAGATCAGCGAAGCGCACCTCACACCCACCGGACTGGCCATGGACCGCGAATGGATGATCGTTAATCAGGAGGGCATGTTTTTAACGCAACGGCAAATCCCGCACATGGTCTGGATTACGCCCTCGCTGACATCAACCGCTTTGGTTCTCAACGCACCTCAGCAGCCAGAGATTCGCGTTCCCTTTGAGCAGCGTGGCAAAACCTTAAAGGTCACCGTCTGGCGCGATACCTTGCTGGCCGATGATATGGGAGATGCTGTTGCGGCTTGGCTCGATAACTATCTGGCAGTACCTGGTCAACAATTTCGTCTGGTCCGCTTCGCAAGCAATGCACGTCGAATCAGTGCAACAGAGTGGACACAAGGGATCGAGTTTCCCAACAAGTTCAGTGATGGTTTTGCAGCACTTGTGGTGACCCAGCAAGCCCTCGATGAATTTAATGCGCGTATGGTCGCTTCAGGACATGAGCCTGTCAGCATGCTGCGCTTTAGACCCAACATCGTGCTTGAAGGCCTCGAGGCGCACACCGAGGACGACCTGGATCGGATACGCATCCATACAGCCAGTGGTCTGATCGAACTCTCCATGGCTAAGCCCTGCCCGCGCTGCCCGATTCCGGATATCGATCCTTTCACCGCACACTCAAGCCCGAGTGTCAGTCAGACTTTGCAAACCTATCGGGCACTTCCCAAAATGAAAGGGGCGATTTGTTTTGGTATGAATGCCGTTGTGTTGAGTGGTACAGGCCAAACCATACATAGCGGCCAACCCTTCGAGGCTGATTTCGCAATCTAAGGCGCAAAAAGCCAAATCGAGCGGACTGCGTGCTAAAGTCAAAGCAGCCCACATGGAGATCATCCAATGATAATGATGTTGCCCTTTCTCACCGCCATGCTTGCCATCTTTTTTGGTATTCGCGGGCAGCGTAATACTGCCATAACAATCTGGATCATCACATTCATTATTTATCTGGCGTGGATGAATTATCACTTCACAGATAAATTGAATATTTCACTTTAAGGGCTGAACCTCATGACTTCGTCGCAAAGCCTTAAAGCCTCAGAGACACTCTCCTGGTCTTATATTTTCAATACGCTAGCCTTGCTGGCGGTTTGTGGTTCGCTCACTGAAGCGTTCTACTACCAACTTTTCATGAATGAACTGCCCTGTCCGTTGTGCCAGTTACAACGCGTAGCCCTCACCATGGCGGGTATCGGCATGATGCTGAATATGCGTTTTGGCTCCTCGGCGGTGCACTACGCAATCATTCTGGCCTCAGCCCTTGGTGGCGCTGTGGCCTCTGGCAGACAAATTCTTCTGCATATTGCTCCGGGCGACCCTGGCTACGCCTCAACGCTTTTCGGACTTCATTTCTATACCTGGGGCTTTATTTCCTTTGTAATCATGATGATCTTTTGTGCGGTGATGCTCTGCCTGGATCGCAACAATATGGCCCTCACGTTTAAAAGGTCTGTCAGTACCGTGACAACCGTCGTGCTGTTCCTTTTCCTGGCCCTTGCCGCTGCCAATACCGTCACGTCTGTCATGGTCTGCAAATTTGGTTCCTGCCCGGATAATCCGACAGAGTATCTCTGGAAATTTTAATCAAGCACATTGCTGCGACCATAAACATGACCCGAGTTCTTCGATCTCTTGCCAGCACCCTCGCAGCGCTGCTGGCTAGCCTGTTTTCTGCCTGGGTTCTCGCGGCAACAGAACCGCAACCCAATCTGCACACTTTGCACCATCCAGTGCCAGGTGGAATCGCCGTCATCGATCTCGGTCCCTCAACGCAGACACCACAAGTCCGCTTTCAAAATAAGCCGGTGCTCGTGGTGAAAGACGCTAGTGCGCAATGGCTGGCAATCGTTGGCCTGGCGCTCAATGTCGCGGAGGGACAGCAAACCATCGTTGTGAAAAACAGTTCCAGCCGTGAGATCGCTTTCACAGTCCAAGATAAAAAATATAAAGAGCAGCGCCTCACAATCAAAAACACCAGACAGGTCAATCCACTGCCTGAGGATCTCAAACGTATCAATCAGGAAATGACTGCGCAAAACCAGGCCTATCAAACCTATAGTCCAATCACGCCAAGCAATATTTTTTTTGATAAGCCCGTTGAGGGATCACTCTCCAGCCCGTTTGGACTCAAACGCTTTTTTAATGGTGAACCCCGCGCACCACACTCAGGTCTCGATTTCGCCGTACCGACCGGTACACCAGTCAAAGCACCCGCAGAGGGTAAAGTCATTCTGACGGGAAATTATTTTTTTAATGGTAATACGGTTTTTCTCGACCATGGTCAGGGACTGATCAGTATGTATTGCCATTTGTCAGTCATTGATGTTGTCGTGGGCGAGACGCTTTCGCGTGGCCAGACCTTAGGTAAAGTTGGTGCTACAGGCCGGGTAACAGGCGCCCATCTTCACTGGAACGTCAGTCTGAACGATGCAAGAATTGACCCCGCGATACTGATCGGGATGTTTAAGCCTTAAAACCTCTTGAGCAATCAAGCGCAGCAAGATCATTCATTCAGCGTGATATAGGGCGCTGTTTTCATCAAGGCTTCGAGGCTTAATTCCGCTGAAAAAAGCCACCCCTGTGCACGAAAACAACCCGCATCGAGTAAGCCATTCATTTGCGCGCTAGTCTCCACGCCCTCAGCCGTGACCTCCAACTCAAGTGAGTGAGCAAGGTTGATAATCGCTCTCACGATCTTTTCCCGGTTAGGCTCAAGCAGACCACTGACGAAACTAGAATCGATTTTTAACCTGTTAAAAGGCATTTCGGCCAGGCGTGTAAAGGATGAATAGCCTTTACCAAAATCATCGATGGACACGTTAATACCCATATTTTGTATTTCACGTAATTGGGTAAAGACCTCCTGGGGCGAGATCGACAGATCACTCTCGGTAATCTCTATTTCGAGCTGCGCCAAGACCTCGGGATGAGACGCTTGATAAACACTCAGCATGTTGAGTAACTGACGATTTTTAAATAGCAGAGGAGAGGCGTTGAGGGCAATTTTTGCTTGAGGAAAACGTTCCCGGATAAACGGGTAGTCTGCGATGATTTTTTTCAAAAGTCCTGCGCTGAGCTGCTCAATCAACTGATTATCTTCAGCAATATTGATAAATTCCTGCGGGCTCACTGAACCAAGCGCAGGATCATTCCAGCGAGCCAGCGCTTCAAAACCAATGATCTTGCCAGATCGCATATCAATTTCTGGTTGATATTTTGGTTCGATCGCGCCAAGCTTGATTGCTTTGACAAGCGATTCCTCAACTTGTCGGGCGCGCCTGCTCAATTTGCCAAGCTCTTCTTCATACCAGACTGTTTTCGCGCGCCCCGTTGATTTTGCCTGATGCAAGGCCGTATCCGCGCAAATAAGCAATTCCTTAAGCGCTTGTGCTTGCAGGGGATAGACAACGCCACCGGCACTCAGGCTGCCGTCGATTAAATCGCCTTCGATTGCGAGTGAAAGCTTATTTAACTGCGTTGCGATCAGAAGTTTATAGTCATCAACTGACTGCTCGGGTTCAAGATCAATGACAACAATAAATTCATCACCTGAGCGTCGACATAAAAAAGTTTGTTGTGGCAAGCTTGCTTTCAAGTGCGAAGCCAGATGACGGATCAGCAAATCACCATTCTCGTGCCCATACTGATCGTTAATAAATTTCAAACGATCAATATCGATAAACAACAAAATAAAGGGCTGCCTGGTCAGATCGCTATGCTGAATTTTTTGGACAATCCATTCCGAAAACAGTCTGTAATTAGGCAGATCGGTCAGAGAATCCTGAAACGCTAATTGACGGAGTTTTTTTTCAGCTTCTTTCAAAGAGGCTTTTAATTGTTCGATATATTTATGCTGCCCAAGCAGGGTTCGACGAATCTTTTCGTTCGCATGACTGAGAATCATGCGAAGGCTGATCATAAAAACCTGTCAAGGATTTTACGGCTCACCTTATCGAGTGCGAGCATGTCACGCAATAAAAACCGCAAACCGTGATTATCTGTAATGATCAGCGTCGAGCCGACTAGCCGGCGGATGTCTTCCTCGCCTTTGAGTACAAACTGCGTATTGCCACGATCGGTTTCGACCAACCAGGTACTCGGAGTCGAAAAAGTCGAGACGCTGAGGATGCTGCGAATCTCAGGCATCAGTTCGCGTGTTGCGATTTCCTCCTGCACCAGTACAAATACATCTTCAGGCAGGCTTGCCGGATCCTCGACCCAGAGCAACTCCTTACCCTCAGCACTCATCAAAGCCAGACAACCATCGGGAGCATTCACCGGGAAGGCACGCACAGGCACAATTCCCTCGTGGCTCTCACCATCCGGTAGAGTCAAAACCAACCTGCCTGCTGAGTTGCGGGACATCATTAAATCAAGCATCTGACGTCTCCGGCTTAGAGGCAAGCGCAGGCTGCTCCTCAGCATTGAGTCTGGTCTGTGCCTGATAAAGCGCGTGGTATGCACCACCCCGCGCCAACAAATCATCATGGTTACCGATTTCAACCACCTGACCGCGGTCCATCACGACCAGGCGATCGGCCTTGCGCAACGTACTGAGACGATGGGCAATCGCAATGGTTGTACGACCCTGGATGAGATTATCGAGCGCTTCCTGGATTTCCATCTCTGTCGTCGTATCGACCGAGGATGTTGCCTCGTCGAGAATTAAAATCCTTGGATCGATCAGCAAGGCACGCGCGATCGATATGCGCTGACGCTCACCGCCCGACAAAGCCTGGCCACGCTCGCCGACCAGTGAGTCATAGCCCTGGGGCAGACGCAGGATAAATTCGTGCGCACGGGCGGCGCGCGCGGCTGCGACGATTTCCTCCCGGGTTGCGTCTGGTTTTCCGTAAGCGATATTTTCAGCAATCGTTCCGAAAAACAGGAAAGGCTCTTGCAACACCAGTCCGATATTTCGCCGAAAGGAAGTCAGGGAATAGGAACGGATATCCACACCATCAACGCGTATACCGCCTTCGGTGACATCATAAAAACGACAAATCAGATTGACCAGCGAGCTCTTGCCAGAGCCGCTATGACCAACAAGACCGATCATCTCACCAGCGCCAATATTCAGTGAAACATTTCGCAAAACCGTACGGCTGCCATAACGGAAACCAACATTGCGCAGTTCAATGCGACCCTCGACTCTTTCAAGCGGAACCGGACGCGCAGCGTCTGGCACGCTGGAGACGTGGTCAAGAATATCAAAAATGCGCTTGGCACCCGCCGCGGCTTGCTGTGTATGGGAGACAATCCGGCTCATCGAATCCAGCCGCGAATAAAACCTGCCGATATAGGCCAGGAAGGCCGCAAGTACACCAACGGTGATTGAGCTGGAGGCGACCTGCGAAATACCAAAAATCCATACCACCAGCAGGCCGATTTCGGTCAGAAAAGTCACCGTAGGCGCAAATAACGCCCAGACTTTATTGATACGGTCATTGACACTCAGGTAACGGTCGTTGGCTTCTCTGAAACGCGCCACCTCGCGATGCTCCTGAGCGAAAGCCTTCACCACGCGAATACCCGGAATCGTATCAGCCAGAACGTTAGTCACCTCACTCCAGGAGCGATCGACTTTTTCAAAGCCATGACGCAGCTTTCCCCGCACCAGATGAATCATCCACACAATCATCGGCAAGGGGATCAGCGTGGTCAGCGCCAGCCAGGGATCAATAGAGATCAGGATGACAGCAGTCATCATGATCATCAGGACATCGTTGGCGAAATCAAGCAAATGCAAAGATAAAAACAGATTGATACGATCCGTTTCGCTACCAATCCTGGCCATCAGATCGCCAGTGCGCTTGCCCCCAAAATACTGCAGGGACAAAGTCTGTAAATGGGTAAAGGTCGCCGTGCGAAGATCAGCACCGATACGCTCACTGACCCAGGCCAGCAGATAAGTTCTGGCCCAGCTCAGCAACCAGGCTAGCAAAGCTGAAACGACCAAGCCGGTTAGATAGAGTGCCACCAGATCGTAGTTGATCGGCTTGCCGTTCTGGAAAGGAATCAGGATCTTATCCATCAACGGCATCGTCAGATAGGGCGGCACCAGCGTCGCAGCAGTAGATAACAGCGTCAGGATAAAGCCAATCAGCAGAGGTGTCCGGTAAGGTTTGGCAAAGCGCGCCAAGCGCAATAGTGCCCAAGTCGTCGACGGACCTGTTGGATCTGAATTGCAGACAGCACAGTCGTCATGATCTGGTGCAAAGGGGGTGCCACAGGTCGGACATGCAGCAGCGTCGGCTTCAATCTTTCGACTAGGATCGGCCAGCGTCTGCTGCAGATCATCAAACAAGTCGGACATGCGCCTGACTGCAGGCGTCATGCTTAACGTATGCCGCCAAACACCCAGTCTGAGCGTACCTTCGAAAAGCTCAATCGTGCCTACCCCGGCATGATCGCGGTGCTGCAAGGACTGGGAGGTGGTGACCGGCCAGGAGAGCCAGTCGGTGGCGCCGGGTTCTCGTGCGAGTAAACGCCGTGAGGTCAGAACTAAGGCCCCGGCGGAGAAAAAAAGCTGTTGATCCAGATCAGGCTCGACCCAGGTCAGGATTTTTTCCTCTGGTTCAAGCAACGGCTCAATAGCCTGAGCCCAGCCAGACGGCAAAATCAGTTCGATCGCAGAATTATTAGTTAAAAGAGATGACATCTCTGTGACGCATGATACCCATTGGTCTGTACCACCCATTTCAATAGGAAATGGCTAAGAACGCACCATGGTTAATATATAAGTATAACGACCCAAGGCCGATCTCAGGCTCATGCGTTGCCAAGCGCCCCTGCTTGGAGGTCTTTTTACTGCGATAATGACATATACGCAACATTGTTGCATTGCAACATAAGCTTTTGATCATGAACACTCTCGATATCGTTATCCAACGCATTATTACTGTGCGCGGCCCCAACATGTGGACTTACCGTCCTGTGCTGGAAGTTTGGGTCGATATTCAAACTCTCACCAATCTGTCCAAGACGCTGACAGATCGTTGTTACGCTCGTCTGACACAATCCCTGCAGGTTCTGAGTCAATCGGACCGCATCACAGAGAATCCAGCCGATTGCCTGCGTGAGCTCGAACAGGGCGTTTTTCAGGCTGCCTTGCTCGAGCATGTCACAACGGCCTTACAAATCATGGCTGGCCTGCCAAGCGGTTTTGGCCATACGCACGCAACCTCAGCGCCCAGCGTCTTCAAGGTCGTGGTTCGCGCCTGGCACGAAGACGTAACCATGTTCGCGCTCCTTGCTGCACGGGATTTAATTCTGGCCGCGCTCAACGATCAACCCTATGACGTGGACAGCACCGTCCAGACACTCAGCAAACTCAGACTGCAATTCTGTCTGGGCCCAAGCACCGCCTGTATCGTTGACGCGGCAGACGACAGAGATATCCCCGCTATCCGTCTGAGCGAGGGTAACCTGCTGCAACTAGGTTATGGGGTCAATCAGCGTCGTATCTGGACTGCGGAAACAGACAACACCAGCGCGATTGCGGAAACTATTTCACGGGATAAAGAATTAACCAAATCCATTCTCGAATCCTGTGGCGTTCCTGTTCCACAGGGACGTGAGGTCACGAGCCCCGCTGACGCCTGGGAAGCTGCACAAGAGATCGGTTTGCCGGTCGTGGTCAAGCCCACGGATGGTAATCACCAGCGCGGTGTATTTACCAATCTGTCCACACAGCATGAGGTCAAAACAGCGTTCGCACAGGCTGAGCTCGAAGGCTCTGGCGTATTGGTTGAAAACTTCATCCGCGGCGTCGAGCACCGGTTGCTGATTGTTGGTGGAAAACTGGTTGCGGCTGCCCGCGGCGAAAACGCAACGGTCACAGGTGATGGGATCCTGGACATTGCTGCGCTGATCCAGGCGCAGCTCAATGCCGATCCCAGGCGCGGTCACGAAGACGACCTACCACTGAATCATGTCAAGCTCAGCCCTGCTGTGGAGCTTGAAATTGCACGCCAGGGCTTGAGCTTAAGCTCAGTGCCCAACGCTGGTCAGCTCGTGACGATCCAGCGTATTGGCAATGTCGCCTATGACTGTACTGAACTCGTACACCCTGAGGTCGCCGCGATCGCCTCGGTGGCCGCACGGATCGTTGGACTCGACATTGCGGGCATCGACCTGGTCGCCGAAGACATTTCAAAACCCTTGCGCACTCAGGGCGGTGCAATTGTTGAAGTCAATGCGGGGCCTGGCCTGCTGATGCACCTGAAACCTGCTGGCGGGCAACCCCGCCAGGTTGGTCGCGACATTGTTGACTACACATTCCCACCTGGCGATATGGCACGTGTGCCGGTAATCGGTATTACGGGAACCCGCGGTAAAACCATGACAGGAAAACTGCTCTTCAGGCTCTTGAGTTTGCATGGTTTACGCACAGGTCTGGCGAGCAGTGACGGGCTTTTTGTAGATCGACGCCAACTGCGGCGTGGTGACTGCGCAACCTGGGTCGATGCTCGCCGGGTTTTGCTCAATCGCGAAGTACAAGCCGCCATTATTGAAAATGGCTGTACACAAATATTGACCCAAGGCCTTGCCTATGAGCGCTGTGAAGTCGGCATCATTACCAATATTGACTGGAACGAAGACCTGTCGAATCATGACGTGCTCGATGAGCAGGAACGCATCATGGTCTACCGCACCCAAATGGATGTGGTCCTGCCTGGTGGTATGGCCATCCTGAATGCCGATGATGAAAGGGTGATCGATCTGGCCAGGTTCTGTGACGGCCAAATCACACTTTTCAGTCAACAAGCGAAACTACCCGCCCTGACAGAGCATCTTCAGAAAGGCGGCAGAGCCGTTTTCATTGATCACAACCAGCTCATTCTGGCTCAGGGTACGCAGCGCATCAATCTATGCGCTGTGGCCTCTATCCCGTTAACCGAGCAGGCAACTCATACCGCGCAAACCTACAATGTGATGGCAGCAGCAGCCGGCGCCTGGGCCCTGGGCTTAACGCCGGATTTGATTGAAGCCGGTCTGGTGGGTTTTGTAGTCGATTGAAATAAGATTCTCAACGCACGGACAGGTATTCACGATCTCATCTGTTCAACCTGCGCTACTATTTTTCTAAGTTTTCTATGTTTTGCATTGCGATTCATACTTTGTCATCACGTACATACAGGAATACATAATGGAAGTGTCACGCATTCGCGCCTTGCGCGGTCCCAATCTGTGGAGCCGTCAAACTGCCATCGAGGCCGTGGTCACCTGCAAAGGGGTCGAAAGCGACCTCGATCAAATTCCAGATTTTATTACCCAACTACGCGCCCGCTTCCCGGATGTGAAACCACTGCGCCCTTTCGGACACAAAGAACCGATCACACTGGCCCATGCGCTGGAAGCTGTCGCGCTCGGTTTGCAAGCTGCGGCGGGTTGCCCTGTCGCCTTTAGCCAGACCTTCAGCACACCGGATCCAGAGTCTTTTCAAGTCGTCGTGCAATACACTGAAGAACCGGTTGGTCGGCTCGCCTTTGACTTAGCCGAAGCACTCATACTCGCTACCATCGCCCACGAACCCTTTGACATCAAACAGGCGCTCGATCGCCTGCGCGAGCTTGACGAAGACGTTCGCCTGGGACCCAGCACGGGCTCGATTGTGAATGCCGCAATTGCCCGCGGTGTGCCTTATCGTCGCCTGACAGAGGGCAGTCTGGTGCAGTTTGGCTGGGGTAGCAAACAGCGTCGTATCCAGGCCGCTGAAACAGGCAATACCAGTGCGATCGCCGAAGCCATCGCGCAGGATAAAGACCTCACCAAAATGTTGCTCGATGCGGCCGGCGTTCCCGTTCCGCAAGGACAAGTCGTCTCGCGCGAAGAAGACGCCTGGACGGTCGCCAACAAAATTGGCCTGCCAGTTGTGGTCAAGCCACGGGATGGCAACCAGGGCAAAGGCGTTGCCGTCAACATCGAGACCCGCGAACAGCTCAAAGCGGCTTTTGCGGTTGCGTCCAACATCAGTTCAGATGTGATCGTCGAGCAATACATACCCGGGCACGATTTCCGCATGCTGGTGATTGGTAATCAACTGATCGCCGCCGCGCGACGAGACCCGCCACAAGTGATTGGCGATGGCACGCACACCATTCGTCAGCTTGTTGATCAAGTCAATCTGGATCCCTTGCGCGGTGATGGTCATGCGACGTCCCTGACGAAAATCCGATTTGACGACATCGCGCTGGCGACACTTGCCACGCAGCAACTCACCGCTGACTCGGTGCCCGAAAAGGGCAAACGAGTCCTGTTGCGCAACAACGCCAACCTGAGCACCGGCGGGAGCGCAACCGACGTGACCGATGAAGTCCATCCTGAGCTGGCGGCACGCATGGTGACAGCGGCGCAAATGGTTGGTCTCGATATCGCCGGCGTTGATCTGGTCGCCGAAACCGTGATTAAACCCATGGAAGAACAGCGCGCCGGCATTGTCGAGATCAATGCTGCACCTGGTTTAAGAATGCACTTGAGTCCGTCCTTTGGTAAACCACGCCCAGTTGGTGAAGCAATCGTTGCCAGCATGTTCGCCGAAGGAGAAAACGCACGCATACCTGTGGTCGCTGTGGCGGGTACAAACGGTAAAACAACCACGGTAAGACTGACCGCACACCTCCTGGGTACAAGCGGCAAGCGCGTCGGCATGACAAACTCCGATGGTGTCTATATCGAACATCGCTGCATCGACACTGGCGATTGCAGCGGTCCGCGCAGCGCGCGCAACGTATTGATGCACCCGGATGTCGATGCCGCAGTATTTGAAACGGCACGCGGCGGTATTTTGCGCGAAGGCCTCGCGTTCGATAAGTGCGACGTGGCGATCGTCACCAACATCGGTATCGGTGATCATCTGGGTATGAATTTCATCAATACTGTCGAAAATCTTGCGCTGGTCAAGCGTGTGATCGTGCAAAACGTCGCGCCCCATGGCGCCGCCGTCTTGAACGCTGCCGATCCCTTGGTCGCCAAAATGGCTGACTCGTGTCCGGGACAAGTGATCTTTTTCGCGCATGATGGTCACCACCCTGTACTGAATACCCACCGAGCTCAGGGCAAACGCGTGGTCTATCAGGATGGTGCGCACATCGTCTGCTCCGAGCGTGGTCAGGAACATCGTATCGGGTTAAAAACAATCCCTCTTACGCGCAACGGAACCATTTCCTTTCAAATTGAAAACGCGATGGCAGCGACTGCTGCGGGCTGGGCTCTGAATCTGGACTGGAAAACCATCGAAGCCGGTCTCTCGAGCTTTGTGAATGATGCTCAAACAGCGCCAGGACGTTTTAACGTCTTTGATTACCGTGGCGCAACGGTGATCGCAGACTATGGCCATAACCCGGACGCTATTGTCGCGCTCGTGCAGGCAATTGAAAGCATGCCTGCCTCGCGTCGAATGGTAGTCATTAGTGGTGCTGGCGATCGGCGCGACGAAGATATCTCCCGTCAAACCGAAATTCTTGGCGAGGTGTTTGATGAAGCCATCCTCTATCAGGATCAATGCCAGCGCGGACGCGAAGATGGTGAGGTACTCGCGCTCCTGCAGTTAGGTCTTAAAAACGTTAAGCGCACCAAACAGATTGAGGAAATCCGTGGCGAGTTTCTTGCGATCGATACAGCCTTGGCAAAACTCGCCCCAGGAGAACTCTGCCTGATACTGATTGACCAGGTGCAGGAGGCGCTCGATCATATTGCGCTGAGAATCAAAGAGCAGTAAACCACTCAGCGCTCTCCAGGCCTGAGCTGCTTTTTGATCCGGTACTGCTGTGGAGTTTCCAGAGGCTGAACCAAAAAAAAATCCACAGCGCTAAAAAGCCTGTGGATTATTTTCACTCAGTACTCTCGATCAGCAAGGGCTCAATCATCAAGCCAACCAGGCTTATTTTGTTTTATCGCCCGCCGCTCCTGGAGGAAAGCCAAAGCCAGGAAACATCGAACGGGTCTGCTCCTGCATTTTGTCCTGCATTTGTGTAAACAAGGTCTTGCTTTGCTCAACATAACTATTCATCATGTTTTGCACCATCGGAGTTTGCACATTCATGAACTGAGCCCAATTTTCAGGGCTCAGTTGATTAGCACCATAGATACCTTTTGACTGGTCAGCCATGCGATCCTGAATTTCCATGAACGCCTGGATGTTTTTTTCCAGATAGGAACCCATCACCCCTTGCATGGCATGACCGTAAAAACGGATCACATGACCAAGCATGGTGGAGGAAAACATGGGAACCCCACCGCTTTCCTCTTCCAGAATGATCTGCAACATAATGCTGCGGGTCAAATCCTCCGAGGATTTAGCATCGACCACTTTAAAGGCCTCGTGATCAAGTACCAATTGTTTGACATCGGCCAGCGTAATGTAGGTGCTGGTCTGCGTGTCATACAAACGGCGGTTGGGATATTTCTTAATCAGACGCACGGATGCGTCTGTTGCTGCTTCAGTCATCAAGTTCCCCATAGTACTTATTATGCTTACAGAATATAAACAAAATCACTGGGCTCAGCCCATATGCAAACCACCATTCAAGGAGAAGTCTGCACCCGTCGAAAATCCCGCATCCTCAGAGGCAATCCAGGCAACGATCGAAGCGATTTCTTCAGGACGCCCCAGACGTTTCACAGGAATCGTCGCGACAATTTTCTCCAGAACATCGGGACGAATCGCACGCACCATGTCCGTACCAATATATCCAGGGGAAACGGTATTGACCGTCACACCCTTGCTGGCTACCTCAAGAGCCACGGACATCGTAAAGCCGTGAATACCAGCTTTAGCCGTCGCATAGTTGGCCTGGCCAAACTGACCTTTCTGGCCATTCACAGAGCTGATATTGATGATACGACCAAAGCCACGATCAACCATATTGTCAATGACCTGTTTGGTAACGTTAAACAAGCTATTGAGGTTGGTATCCATCACCGCACGCCAATCATCGGCAGACATTTTACGAAACACACCATCGCGTGTGATACCGGCATTATTGACCAGCACATCGACCGGACCATGTTCCTCAACAACCTTTTTAAAGGCTGCTTCAGTGGAATTCCAGTCAGAGACATTACCCACCGAGGCATAAAATTTAAAGCCTAGCGCAGCCTGCTCATCGAGCCACTGCTTGTAATCGCGACTGGGTCCGCAGCCTGCGACAACGGTCATGCCTTCTTTGGAGAGTCGTTGGCAAATTGCAGTTCCAATTCCACCCATACCACCTGTTACGTACGCCAGTTTTGCACTCATATAGCTCTCCTCTAGCTACAGCCACTTCATCGGTAGAAAGTGACTGAGCGACCGCTTTGTTTAAAAACCATGCCCCGCGCGGCTAAGGGTGGTCTGACCTCAACTTAAAAACAATACAACCATAAAAACTTAAACGGCCCGAACTTTAACAAACGAACCCGGTGCGGCCTCAATAACAGGATAGTCGGCATTACCCGCAGCCTTAGGCGCTTTGACCTTTTTACCGCTATGCGAAGCAAGCCATTCATACCAGTCTGGCCACCAGCTCCCCGGGACTTCTGTCGCCTGCTCAAACCATTGTTCTGGATCTTCAGGATTTTTTCCTTCAGGTCCGACCCAGTAATTACGTTTTTTCTTCGCAGGTGGATTGATCACACCAGCGATATGACCCGAAGCACCCAGCACAAAACGATTTTTCCCTGAAAAAATTCCAGTCGAGGCGTAGCCTGACTTCCAGGGAACAATATGGTCTTCGCGCGAAGCGTAGAGATAGGTCGGAACCTTGATCTTGCGCAGATCAATCGGCACGCCTGAGCATTTAAGCTGATTAGGCTGACAGAGTTTATTTTCCAGATAGGTGTTACGGAAATACCAAGTGAAAAAAGGTCCGGGTAAATTCGTGCTGTCTCCGTTCCAGAACAGCAAATCAAAGGCGACAGGTTTCTCGCCTTTCAGATAATTCGCTACGACATAATTCCAGACAAGTTCATTCGGGCGTAAAAATGAAAAAGTCGCCCCGAGCTCGCGTGCAGACATCAAGCCCCCTTGGCCGATCTGCTGCTCACGCATACTGGCGTGTTGCTCATCAACAAACACACTCAGCGCACCGGTATCGGTAAAGTCCACCATCGAGGTCAGCATTGTCAATGCGGCAACCGGCTCCTCACCCCGTCCTGCAGCCAGCGCCAGAGCGCTCGCCAGCAAGGTTCCGCCAACACAGAAACCAAGCGCATTGATTTTGCTTTGGCCAGAAATCTCCTGCGTCACCTCGATCGCTTTAAGAACCCCTTGCTCCAGATAGTCATCCCAGGTGGCTTTATCGATGCCATCAGTATCCTCAGGCAAAGGGTTTCGCCAGGAGGTCAGAAAGACCGTAAAACCCTGCTCCACAGCATGACGTACAAAAGAATTTTCCGGTTGCAGGTCAAGAATATAAAACTTGTTAATGCAGGGTGGCACCAGCAAAATCGGACGCTGATAAACCGTCGTTGTTGCTGGCGTGTATTGGATTAATTGAAAAAAACGGTTTTCGAACACAATCGAACCATCAGCGGTCGCGACATTTTCACCGACTGTGAATTTACTTTCATCCGTTTGACTAATCCGACCTTTTTGCAGGTCCTCGATTAAGTTAGTCATCCCTGCGCGCAGGGTTTCACCACCAGAGCTCACGACAGCGGCCTGTGCATCCGGGTTCGTTGCAAAAAAATTCGCCGGCGACATCGCATCAACAAATTGCATGACAGAAAACTGCAACCGGTCTTTCAACTCGTGCGGCACCTCGGCAGCATCGACCATGCGTTGCATCGCCTGCGAGGACAGTAAATATAAATGTGCCATCATCAAATGCGGCGGGCTCTTTACCCACGCCTCACTGGAAAACCGGCGATCCTTGACAGGTGGCAATTGGCCATGCGCCACTTCATCAGAAAGTCGTTGCCAGGCCTGCATGAAATCCTGCTGGATGGATGTCAGAGCGTCCTGAGAAATACCTGGTGGTGGTGTCCAGCCATTTGGATAGGGAAAATTCACATCAAGACCTTTTTTATATCTGCGGCAGATCAATCGTGCTCTGCAAAAAGGTCATTGTCAATGAGGGTAAACGGGAACACGCTTTTTAAGACTTAAAACAAAGAATACTTAGCAACCAGATGACGGCAAAAGCACATTCGTGACAGAATATCCACTAAAAATTCCATATTGCGGCAGTTTTGTCCTCAGACATGTCCCATTCATATCAGTCACTGCTTGAAAAATATAATTTGAATAGTGTGCTGTTAAATGTCGTGCGCGCCTCGCAAAATCGCCCTCTCAGCTTTCTGGCAATCCCCTCCATTACAGGCTCTGGCTCGATCAGCGAGACGGGTGGTGTGAGCGCCAACGTGCTGAGTGCATTGCCAAGCACTGTGGGAGGCTTTCTATCAGCTGGCACGGGCACCTACTATGGTGGAGGCTATGAAGCTACCTTAGGGCGCTCATCTACCTTTACGCAATCCTCAATGGATAATGCCGAATTCGCCAAACAAATCATGACACCGATTTCGGTGGAGGCAATCAACTATTTAAACAGTCTGCACCTTGACAAAGAGCTACTCTTTTCATTGACACTATCGTCTATCGAGATTAAACGCCCAGGCGAGGATCCAGTCGTCTATAACAATTTCCCTGATTCGAGATCTTACGCAGGGTTTCAACAACAGATATCACGACTCATTGAGCTTGGCTTATCGACTCAGGCGATGGAAAAAAAAGTTGCTGTCGGACCGTTGATGCCTGAGGTATTCAGAGATAAGGAGGTCTTGGATTACTTTGAAGCTCAGAGCAAATACAAGTTATCGCTGGAAAAAGTATCTAATAAAAACGGTTTGTTTTTTCAGGTATTCCAGACTTCAACCACAGCCAGTCTGTGTTTCACAAAAAACGATCTGTCCCACCTGGTGGCAGAGGAGTTTGGCGATAAGTTTTTTTGTTTTAACCACTTTGGTGAATACGACAAAAAATCAAATTCCATCGCACTGAACGAAAGCACCAGCAAAGACAATCAAAAAACACTCATCCGGTTTGTCACGCGCTCGACGAGCGAAGTTTTTGGTTATCTAGGATCGATTCTCCGCACGCAACTCAAATCACCCGACAAAAACCCAACAATCGCTGGTAAGCTCAGTTCGCCAGACCAATCAGGCCAAGAAAAAGTACAAACACCTATTTTTGTAATCGATAAAAACAACCTGCGCTCAAAAAAGTTTGCCGTTATTACATACAACGATGATACGTTTTCAATTCCCGATGAAAACAACGGCTATAGTCCTCAAGTCGTCAGCATCATTTCGCTATTGCTTGCGCTGAGTCGCGTTCCAGGCACAATTCCCTTATCACCTTCAGTTTTGATCAAATAACCGCTGTCATACAGCGCAATCAGGTGACGCAAGCCAGGCGAGCGTGGCCATCCTGCCCGTTTGTCGATCACGCCGGTAGGAAAAAAATCGGTTTTCCGGATCGCTCACTGTACAAAGCCCAGAGTTTTGTATCTGCGTCACACCCATGCGATTCAGACGCCAAACCGCAAGGCCAGCTAAATCCGCGAGCCATTTTTGAGCGTCTGCGGGGTCTCTGAGAAACATCCCAGGCTGCTCAGCACCGTGTCCCTCGAATGCGGTTCTGACGTCCTCGCCAACCTGAAAACTTTTAGCCCCAATTCCCGGACCAATCCATGCCTGCCAGCCACGTGACTGAGGACATTTAATTTGCAGGGCTTTTAAGGTCTGCTCAAGCACCCCAGCCGCCAAGCCGCGCCAGCCTGCGTGCGCCACGCCGATCACCTGAGCGTCCAGGTCTGCCATCACCACAGGCAGGCAATCCGCCGTCAAGATAGCGAGAACCTTGCCTTGCGACTGGGTGACGCAAGCGTCAGCCTCGGGAGGTTGGTGAGCTTGACTGGAAAAGGCAACCTCATCGGCGTCGACCACCTCGCAGCCATGTACCTGCTTTAGCCAGCACGGGTCGTCCGGCAACATGTGTCTCAATAGTGCGCGATTGTGAAGCACTATCCGCGCCTCTTCGCCCGCCCCCAAACCTAAATTGAAATTATCATAGGGCGCAAGGCCCATGCCTCCCCAGCGCGTCGTACAGCCGAGCTGCACACCCTTCCAGGAATTTTTGGGGCGAATGAGATTGATTGTCACTTCCAGCGAATTCCTTCTACAACCCGAGTCATATCGGCAGGCAGCGGTGCCTGAAATACCACCTCACCCGCTCCTGCAGGATCTTCAAATTTCAGCTCGAAAGCATGCAGCATTTGACGCGTAGCCTCGCCAAGGATTTTGCCACCGTATTGCGTATCGCCTAACAAGGGATGACCAAGACTCGCAAGATGGACACGAATCTGATGGGTGCGACCGGTTTCGAGCTTGCAACTGACCTGCGAAATATTTGAATCCTCATACTCACCAGTACGCACCAACTGATAATGCGTGATAGCCGCCTTAGGTGCATTGGGTCGCTCTACAGCCATTCTGACGGGCACCCTGGGATCACGGCCGATCGGACGATCAATCTTGCCCTGCGGCAACATCCGCCCGTGTGCCAGCGCTGTATAAAGCCGTCCCATCGAGCGCGCCTGGAGCTGCCTGACCAGATGGGTCTGGGCGATCTCATTACGGGCAACCACCAGCAAACCTGAGGTGTCCTTATCAAGACGGTGCACAATCCCGGCACGGGCGACATGCGTGAGCTCCGGATAGCGATGCAACAAGCCGTTGAGCAAGGTACCACTCCAGTTGCCAGCGCCTGGGTGAGTCACCAGGCCGACGGGCTTATTAACCACCACCCAGTCCGGACTCTCGCCCAGAACCTGAAAATCAATCGGTTCAGGCCTGAAAGCCTGATCCTCTGGTGCAGCTTGCTCGTAAACAGCGATAAGATCGTCCTCTCGCATTGTCTGACGGATTTTGGCTGGCAAGCTATTGACCAGGACATGACCATGCTCGATCCAGGTCTGCAAACGGCTACGGGAGTGTTGGGGCATCAGTTGCGCCAGCACTTTATCCAGCCGCTCCAGAGGCATATCTGCCCCTACCCTGAATAGCTGGGGTTCGTCGTCGGAAAGCTGGTCTTCAGGAATTTGAGTGTCAGGCATAGGGACTAGTCATATAATCAGCAGAGAATGCTAACACCAAGGATCATTTCGTGATGGGTCGCACCACTTTTAACTTTTTCCAGAAACTCTCTGGCGCCAGCGCTTTGGGCAGGATTATGCTCCTCTGTGCGGTCATTCTGATTGCCGGTTGCGCAAAAAACGGTCAGGAATACGACCCCACGGCCAACTGGAATGCTGAACGGCTATTCCAGGACGGTAAAGAGGAAATGAATGCGTCAAACTGGAAACTAGCCAAGGAACGATTCCTCGCTGTTGAAACACGCTTTCCTCTTGGCATATACGCCCAGCAGGCGATGATTAACCTGGCCTATAGCCAGTGGAAAGACAAAGAGCCAGAAGTGGCATTGGCTACGCTTGCACGATTCCAGCAACAATATCCCAACCACCCTGCAACCGACTATGTTCTCTACCTGAAGGGCATGATTAATTTCACCCCTCCCAGTGCGGTGTTTGCCACAATCACCCGACAGAATCCTGGTGAGCGTGATCCCAAGGCCTTGCGCCAGTCATACGCTGCATTTAACGACTTAATCGATCGTTTTCCAGACAGCCGTTATAGCGTGGATGCGCGCAAGCGTGTTGCCTGGCTGGTCAATACCATGGCTGAAAATGAGAGATTCATTGCCCGTTACTATTACGACCGCTATGCCTATGTCGCGGCGATCAACCGCGCACAAGTCGTGATCACTGATTTCCAGGGTGTTCCGGCTGCCGAGGAAGCGCTCTACATCATGATGATGTCCTACGAAAAACTCGGCATGACCGATATGCGCAACGATGCAGAACGCGTGCTGCTTGCCAACTTTCCTAACACCACCCTGATTTCAAACGGCTTTCCCGACAAATACGCAAAGTGGAATTTGCTTAGATTGTTCTAAATCTCTTCGGCTTGAGTACGGCGGCGATAAAATTCGACCGCCTCCTCTAGCGAACGGGTTCTGGCAAAAGGCGGTAGTCCACGCCACAACTGTTTGCCATAGGGCTTATCGACGAGCCGCGCATCACCCACCATCAGAACGCCCCAGTCTGTTTCAGTACGGATCAAACGTCCTGCACCCTGTTTCAGAGCAATCGCGGCCTCTGGCAGTTGAAACTCCATAAAAGGATTACCACCGAGCTCACGGCAGGCGCGCAAACGCGCCTCCAGCACAGGATCGTCGGGAGGCGCGAAAGGTAACTTATCGATAGCAACCAGCGTGAGTTTGTCACCCGGGATATCGATACCCTCCCAAAAACTAGCACTGCCCACCAGCACGGCGTGAGGCAAGATTCGAAAACGCTCAAGCAAATCCCGACGCGTGCCATTGCCTTGACGCATGATGGGCCAGGTAAGACCTGCCGCCTCATAAGCCTCAGCAAGCAGCGCTGCGACACGCTCAACGGCTCGCAACGTCGTACAAAGCACCAGCGCGCCGGCCTGGCTCGCCTCAATGAGAGGCATCAGAGTTTTAACAAATTCTGGCAAAAAATCAGCCGATTGAGGTGCGGGTAAATTTTGCGGTACAAACAGCAGCGCCTGATTTGGGTAATCGAAAGGCGACTCCATGCGCAGTGTTTGCGCATCCTCAATCCCGAGACGAGAGGTGAAATGGGAAAAATCCTTTTGTACCGAAAGCGTTGCCGAGGTAAAAATCCAGGCCTGGGATGCTTGACGATATCTTGCGAAGGCTTCAGCAACCGATAGAGGTGCGGCATGCAAGCGGACATGATGCAGACCCAGCTCAACCCAGCGCACAATATTCAGCTGATCCCGCCGGACTCGTCCACCCTCACGCTCAGGCTGGCCCCATTCTGCGAGCCGGGCCGATAACTGCAAACAGGTTCTTGAGGCAGCGAGCAGGTCGGGATGTTTTTCCTCAACGGGAGCGAGCAGCGCGACAAGCTCATCAAGTGCCGTTTGCAGGACTCCTCGGGCCAGATCAAATTCAGCGGGCTGCGGGAACGCCTCAAACGTGACGCGACGCCCCGGCAGCTTTTCCAGAGCCACGCAGGACAAACGCAACTCTTTAGCCGCCAGCTCGATACGACGAGCCTGCTCGGACCAGTTAGTCATTTCGCGGGCATGCGCCAACCCGGCCGTCTCGATCAGTTTTGCAAGGTCCAGCAACTGATGCGTCGAGATGTTGGTGCCTAAAAATCTTGTGGCGGTTTCAGGCAACTGATGCGCTTCATCAAAAATCACCGTATCGGCCGCAGGCAACAAATCCGTCACGCCAGCATCACGCAGCACCAGATCGGCCATGAACAGGGCATGGTTGATCACCACGACATCAGCCTCCTGCGCCTGGCGCCTGGCCTTGAGAACAAAGCAATCCCGCACGTTGGGGCATTCCTGCCCCAGGCAGTTTTCACGCGTCGAGGTGACACGCTGCCAGATCTCGGCGTCCTCGGGAACGGTCGGAAGATCCGCACGGTCACCCGTGGCGCTTTGCTGGGCAAAGACCTGGATATGACGCAATTGCTGGACCTCGGCACGAGACTTCAAGGCGCGCTCTTCACCCTGCTGACGCTCCAGATGGTAATGACAGACATAATTACCCCGGCCCTTGAGCAAGGCAATTACAGCAGGAATACTCAGTGCGTCACGCACGCCCGGCAAATCTCTCATGAAAAGCTGATCCTGCAAGGTGCGCGTACCGGTTGAGACCAGCACTTTGCCCGCTCCCAGTAAAGCAGGTACCAAATACGCCCAGGTCTTGCCCGTGCCGGTACCAGCCTCGGCCACCAGCGTACCTCGCTCGGCAATCGTACGCTCGACCGCCTGCGCCAACTCAATCTGTGCAGGGCGGACACGATAGCCCTTGGACTGCACCGCGAACGGGCCCTCCAGGGAAAAAATCTCGGAAATAGAAGAATCAAGCATTATTCACACCAAAAGCCACTTCGGATCATACCGCCTCAAAGCGCCTGAGCCCCAGACTGTGGCAAAATCCTCCGCTTGTTAAAGCAAATTAAGTGTCTTACCCAATGAGCGTTTCAACACCAGCAAAACCCGTTACCCCTGCCCAGGCACAAGCCCGGATCATTGCCCAGCTCGCTCAAGAGCTCAGCGTTCGCCCCCAACAAGTCGCAGCCGTCATCGAACTAATAGACGATGGTGCCACCATTCCGTTTATCGCCCGTTACCGCAAAGAGGCGACGGGGGGGCTTGATGACACGGTTCTGCGCAACCTTGACACACGCCTGATTTATCTCAAAGAACTCGAAGACCGTCGCGGTGCCATCATGGCCTCGATCACCGAGCAAGGCAAACTCACCCCGGAGCTTGAACGCGAAGTCCAGCAAGCCGACACCAAACAACGCCTCGAAGACCTGTACGCGCCCTTTAAACCAAAACGCCGCACGCGCGCGCAGATCGCTCGCGAAGCGGGTCTTGAGCCGCTCGCTGACGCAGTTCTGGCGGACCTGACGTGCGACCCGGCTGTGCTGGCTGCGCAATACCTGAATCCAGAAGCCAGCATCAACGATGCTAAAGCAGCGCTCGATGGGGCACGCGACATTCTGGCTGAGCGCTATGCTGAAAACGCAGATCTGCTGGCCGACATGCGAACCCACCTCTGGTCCAGCGGCTATCTCTATTCCAAAGTTTCTGAAGGCAAAGAAGCAGAAGGCGCAAATTTCCGTGATTGGTTCGACTTCAACGAACCACTTCGCACACTCCCCTCGCATCGCATCCTCGCCATGCTGCGCGGTCGCCAGCAAGGCGCACTCGAATTACGCATTGGCCTGGAGGCGAGTCAGGACGTGCTCGTGCCTCACCCCTGCGTCGAGCGTGTAGCGCAGTTTCTCAAGCTCGGGCGCGACCTGTTTGATGTAACCCCCTCTCCACGCGCAAAATGGCTGGCCGATGTAGCCCGCTGGACCTGGCGCGTCAAGCTATTGACCATGTTCGAATCCGAGATGATCACGCGTCTGCGTGAAACTGCAGAGACTGAAGCCATCCGCGTGTTTGCAGCCAACCTCAAAGACTTATTACTGGCAGCACCGGCAGGCCCTAAAGCCGTGCTCGGCCTGGACCCAGGCATTCGCACCGGCGTGAAAGTCGCCGCGATCGACCACACAGGTAAGCTTGTTGAAACGGCGACCGTTTATCCTTTTGAACCACGCCGTGATCGGGCGGGCTCTCTTGCAACGCTCGCGATGATCGCACGCCGTCATAACATTGAGCTGGTCGCAATAGGCAATGGCACGGCTTCGCGGGAAACCGAAAAGCTAGTGGGCGAGCTCATGGCGGCTCAGCCCGAACTAAACCTCACGCGCGTGGTTGTCTCTGAAGCCGGTGCCTCGGTCTACTCAGCCTCCGAGCTCGCTGCCCTTGAATTCCCCGATCTGGATGTGAGCCTGCGAGGTGCAGCCTCGATCGCGCGTCGTTTACAAGACCCGCTGGCCGAGCTCGTCAAAATTGAACCGAAAGCGATTGGTGTGGGCCAATATCAACATGACTTGAATCAGCGCGAACTCGCGCGCTCGCTCGATGCCGTAGTGGAAGATTGCGTGAACGCTGTTGGCGTCGATGTGAATACCGCCTCAGCCGCCCTGCTCGCCCGCGTGTCGGGGCTCAACAGCACACTGGCCAAAAATATAGTCAGCTATCGTGATGAGAAAGGCGCATTCCAGAACCGCAAGGCGCTCAAAGAAGTCTCGCGTTTTGGTGAAAAAGCCTTCGAGCAGGCCGCTGGGTTTTTGCGTATCCCGAATGGTGATAATCCCTTGGATACTTCGTCGGTCCATCCTGAAGCCTATCCCGTGGTTGAACGGATTCTAAAAAAAATCGCCGCTGACATGAAAGACGTCATTGGCAATCGTGACAAGCTCAAAGGCTTGTCGCCCTCGGAGTTCACCGATGAAAAATTCGGTGTACCAACCGTGCGCGACATACTGCTCGAACTCGAAAAACCTGGACGTGACCCTCGTCCCGAGTTCAAGACCGCGACATTTAAAGAAGGGGTTGAGACCCTGAACGATCTGCTTCCAGGCATGATCCTCGAAGGCGTCGTCACAAACGTTGCAAACTTTGGTGCCTTTGTCGATATTGGCGTGCATCAGGATGGACTGGTACACATCTCGGCACTAGCTGAAAAGTTTGTCTCAGATCCCCGCGATGTCGTACGGGTCAGCCAGACTGTGCAGGTCCGTGTTCAGGAAGTCGATATTCCACGCAAGCGTATTGCGCTCACCATGCGACTCAATGACGAGGCGCCGCTGGCTCGTTCAATGGGTGCGGCGGGTGGTGGTACAAATGGAGCGGGTGCTAAACCACGTCGTCCCGCAGCCACACCTGAGCCAGTCGGAAATAATGCAATGGCGGCTGCGTTTGCCAAGTTGAAGCGGTAAGATGAAGGGGTAATTTAATTCAGGACACGAGCAATTGCGTCGATTCGCGCGGGATGAAGACCAACAAAAGGCTAATCATGAAAACAGAACGCTTTCACCACGTCGCCTATCGTTGTATCGATGCAAAAGAAACCGTCGAATGGTATGTCAAGCACCTTGGCATGCATTTTCAACTGGCTATCGCTGAAAATCAGGTGCCCTCCACCAAAGCCCCTGATCCTTACATGCATGTATTTCTGGATGCAGGACAGGGAAACGTGCTGGCCTTTTTTGAATTACCCAACTCACCTGCGCTGGGACGTGACGCCAATACGCCTGAATGGGTGCAACATATCGCCTTTAAGCTTGAAAGCCTTGAGGCCTTGACGGACGCAAAAGCGAAACTAGAGGCAGCCGGGATTGAAGTTCTCGGGATCATTGATCACACGATCTTCAAAAGTATTTATTTTTTTGACCCGAACGGACATCGCCTCGAACTCGCTGTAGACATCGGCACAACCGAGATGTATAGAAAACTTGACGAGGTGAAATGGGACATGCTTAAAGAATGGAGCCAGACTAAAAAAGCCCCGACACATGCCGACTGGATGCACAAGAAAGAATTAAATCAGGTCCCAGCGCCTTGATTTATCGAATAACAGACCCCACAAACAGACTTGAGGTTTGATAAACCGTACAAAAGGAGTCTCAGATGGAATCGGTTCTATTGTCAGTAACGGGTATGACTTGCGGCAACTGTGTGAAACACGTTGATCACGCAATTCGCACGATGACAGGTGTACAGGACGTTCAGGTTGAACTTGCTTCTGGCAAAGTCAGCATTCAGGGTCAATTCCCTCAAGGACTCGAACCAATCCTGGCGGCTCTCGCAGAGGAAGGCTACACAGCAACTGTCGCGTCAGGTCTTGGGAAAAATTAACTAAACAAAAGTAACTAAACTCGACTTACAGTAGGCGGTATTGAAAAGCGAATTTTCAGCACACGGAACTCGATTGATTCATACTATTGTCATCTGAAACCATTACAGTTAAAAGACTATTAACTGTCTGTTAGAGTGACTTCGTATGAAAATCCTGTTCCGTCTGACTGTGCTGTGCGCCGCTCTGTCCTTATCCACCGCATCCATCAGTGCCGCGGCAGCTAATGCAGAACAAGAAACAGGTCTGCGGGTCCTCCCCCCTACAGGGACCGAACTCTTTGCGGGCCAACGTTTCGATCTGAGGGTCGAATCTCAGGTTCCGGCTCGCGAGTCACCACGCTTGATTAGCCTGAGTGTCAATGGAACAAATATCACCGAAACTTTCAACCGACGCCTTGCTGAGCAAGGCGAAGGAGCTGAGTCAGGAACGCCCTCCTCCAAGCTGCTTTACGGTGCATCAGCCAGAAACCTAAGCTTTGATCAACCCGGTCATTATGCTGTCGAGGCGACGGTGCTGATTGACGGGCTTGAGCGAAAAATTAAAAACCATTATCACGTTGCACCTGCACCCAATCCTAAAGATCCAGCTGCGGCCAGAAAGCTGGTGTTTTTCCTGGGTGATGGAGTGGGTCTACCGATGTGGACTGCGGCGCGGATTGTTGGCAAAGGCGTGACCGAAGGTCGTACCAACGAGCCACTCGCCATGGAAAAGATGGCAACGCACGGTATCAGTCGCACTACCGCATTTGACTCACTCATCACTGACTCCGCTCCTGGCATGGCGAGCCTGATTAGTGGCATGAAAATGTCAAATAACAGCTTGCAGGTCTCCGTAGACAATACGCCGGAAAATCCCGTTGACAACCCACGCATCGAGACCATCTTTGAATACATGAAGCGTGTGCATGGCTGGAAAATCGGAGTCGTCACAGACGCTTTTCTGGTCGACGCAACACCTGCTTCGTTGCAGGCGCATAACCGCTCACGCCGCGACTACACGAATATCGCGCAGCAAATGATTGGTTATTACGACGATCAGACAGCGTTAAAAAAGACAGGCTATCTCTCACTGGCTGAGTTATCAAAACCTCTGGATGTCTTGATGGGTGGCGGCGCAGCACACTGGATGAGTGAAAAAAATCCAGCACTTCGCAGTTTTTATCAATACCCAAGCGGCGGCCGCAAGGATGTGGATTTAATCGCAGACATCGCCCCCTCCAAAGGCTATCAAGTTGTACGCAATCTCGATGAACTAAAAAATGCTCCAAATGATCAGAAATTACTTGGCATTTTTTCTGGAGAATTTCGTAAAACCTCCAGTGGCCTGGGACCTGACAATTTGCCCGGAGTGCTCGACCGTCTAGTCGCACGGGGTGCAGCAACGATTCGCGGTAAAGGCGCTGAAGATAGTGCGCTTGGTTTGAATATTGCACCCCCACTCGGTACAGAGTGTGGCGAGACTATCAGCAAGTGTTTTCAGAATGTCCCCATGAAAGCTGAAATGATGAATAAAGCCATCACAGTGCTGGAGCAGCTCACAGCAAAAGAGTCCCGTGAAGATGGTGGCTGGATGCTGCTCGTCGAACAATCACAGTCGGACAAAATGGGGCATATCCTTGAGTATGACCGCTCAATATTTGAAGTCATTGAACTCGATCAGGTCATTGGCTTAACGATGAAACGTTTAGAGAATGATAAAAAAGCACTGATGGTCGCGACCTCTGATCACGCGCAACCACAAACCATTATTGGCGTAGCCCTCACCGAAGCACTTGAGTCCGCAGCAGGGAAATGTTTTTCGACAACCAATGGTCAATACCCGGTGACGCTAGGATCGCCAGAGGATGCTGATCGCCCGTGTGATTTGCAGGATGCTATCGGCACCTTCAACGACGCGACCTTTACGACGTATGCGGATAGCAATAAAGATGGTTTCCCCGACGACCCGAGCCCATCCATCAAACTGATTATCGAGGACGGCGGCCGTCCTACTTACAGCACGACCTACCTGACAAATTTTCAACCCTTAAAACCGACCGCCTCGCGCAAAACGGAAGACGGTAAAACGCTTGAGTTACCCGCCCTGCCGAATGCGCAGCGTCAGCCACAAGGTCTTTTGATGACGGGTAATATGCCAACACGTAATGTTAAAAAGGGTGCCAACAAGACCAGCGGCCCTGTTGAAATCGCACCACATGCAGGAGATGATGTGATTGTCGGCGCACAGGGGACTGGTGCGCATTATTTCTCAGGCTATTTTGAAAATACCTCTATCAGTCATAAATTAGCGCAGGCGTTTGGTGCCAAAGCAGTTCCCAGCCAGCAGTCGGACAAGAATGGCAAACTGGTTGGTTGGTAATCCCGTGCTGACACCCTTTAGTCAACACAGCAACATACTGGTACGGCGTCCAAGCCTCGGGTGGCTTGCGTGCATTGCTTGCTTTATTTATGCCGCACCGATTGACGCCATCGAATTGGTGGGACGTGTTGTCGACAATGCTCAAGCGCGTGTTTTTTCCAATGCGACTGTTCAGGTCAGAAGAAATACAGAGAAAAGTCGTGAGGCACTCAGCAATACGGAGGGATTTTTTCGCCTGAGCAATGTGTCAGCAGGTGCCTATATCATTGATATCAGTCTGGCAGATGGTCGATCATTTATGACGCGACTCATGATTAACCCAAACAGCACTACGCAGTTTATTGAACTAGACTACAGTCGTATCGTGACGCCTGATGACGATGAGGATTACTGAGCGCTAGACCGCTGGTATCTCAGTCATCAGACCTCAGGCTGCATGGCGACACTTAAAGACTCAAGGATCATAGCCCTTTCGGCGTTAGATTGACTGGCCACGCCATCGGCAACTTTCTGACCGTCAAGCACGATTTCAAACGAAGTCTCACCCACAAGCACGACAACGTCCTGTGCAAGTCTGCCCTGCAAGCCTTTCAGCGTCGCTCCTGCTTGCTTAGGGTCAGCAAAAGCTACTGAGCAAAACAGCTCCATCCCCTCAGCACTCACCAGGCGAAACCGGAACTGTCCTGCCTCGTCACGAAAGCTCACATAACGCGCGGCTTTGGCAGCAGCTTTGCCGGCTTTACCAGACTTGGCTGGTGTATGGGTCGATAAATTGCGTAAGCCCACAGCCTGACGAAGCTCTTTCATAAACGGCGTGGCAATCGCACGGGCTTTACGTGCACCTTCTTGCAGGATCTCCTCAATGCGCTCGGGATGAGCCATCAGATCAGCATAATGAGCGCGTAAAGGGCCCATTTCCTCTTCTATGCGCTCACACAACCGCTGCTTGGCATCACCCCACCCCAGACCATCGATGAGCTCCTGGCGGAACACAGCAGCCTCTGCAGGCTTTGCAAAGGCTTTGTAGATCAAATACAAATGCGAGGCATCAGCATCTTTGGCTTGCCCCGGACCTCGCGAATCAGTCACGATTTTTGCTACGGCCGACTTTAAGGCCTTTGGGCCTCCCTCAAACAAAGGCACCGTGTTGTTGTAGCTCTTGGACATCTTGCGACCATCCAGACCGGGCAAAGTCGCGACATCCTCAGCAATCACCGCCTCGGGCAAGACAAAAAAATCGTGGCCACGACCAAACAGGTGATTAAAACGCTGAGCGATATCGCGCGCCATTTCCAGATGCTGGGTCTGATCACGGCCAACGGGTACTTTATGAGCGTTAAACATCAAAATATCTGCAGCCATCAGAATAGGGTACGAAAACAAACCCATATTGATGCCATCGTCTTCTTCAACACCTTTAGCCAGATTCTGATCTACAGAGGCTTTATAGGCGTGCGCACGATTCATCAAACCTTTAGCAGTCACACAAGTCAGCATCCAGCTAAGCTCTGGGATCTCGGGTACATCCGATTGACGATAGAACGTCACACGATTGGCATCCAGTCCACCTGCAAGCCAGGTCGCTGCAATCTCTAGTCTTGAACGTGCAATGCGATCAGGATCCTCGCACTTGATCAGCGCATGATAGTCAGCCAGAAAAAAGAAGGCATCAACATCAGGTCTCTGACTCGCCTCAATGGCCGGACGAATCGCACCAACGTAATTACCAAGATGCGGTGTACCTGAGGTCGTGATTCCTGTCAGCACACGGGTATTGGTTGCATTGGGTTTTGATACCGAGGTATTCATAGTCAGAACCAGTCAAAAATATTGAACTGCAAAAAAACAATCAAACGCGCGGCAACTAAAGCGCAAACACACTGCGAAATTTATAAACGCACTGCGAAATTTATAAATCAACGGTGTCACGTCTTTCACTCTCGAGATACTCTTTTGATTGCATCTCAAGAATACGGGAAACTGTACGATGAAATTCACCCGACATCGGGCCTGTGGTGTAGATATCCTCTGGCTCACAGGCTGCAGACATAATGAGTTTGACCTTGTGGTCGTAAAAAACATCGATCAGCCAGGTAAACCGTCTGGCCTCCGAGGCCTGGCGAGGTCCCATTACGGGGACCTCAGACAGAATCACCGCATGAAAACGACTAGCGAGCTCAAGGTAATCGTTTTGTGAACGAGGGCCACCACACAATGTGGCAAAGTCGAGCCAAACCACACTACCCGCACGTTTTTTTGCGAGGATTTCGCGATGTTCGATATGCAGTACCGGATCCTGGGGCGCTGTGTCGGACAATTGCTCAAAGGCAAGCTCAAGCGCGCGCTCAGTCTCAGGGCTAATAGGTGTGTGATAGCACTTAACCTGTTCAAGCGCACGGCGACGATAATCTACACCCGCATCCACATTCAATACATCCATGCGGCTCTTGATCAACTCAATAGCAGGCAGAATACGATCCCGATGCAAACCATCGGGGTATAGCAAGGATGGCTCGTAGTTGGACGTCATGACAAAAGAGGTGCCATGTTCGAAAAGTTTGAGTAACAAACGATAAAGAATCATCGCATCGGCCACGTCGGAGACGTGAAACTCATCAAAACAGATCAGGCGATAACGCTTGGCCAGACGTTTAGCAACCTCATCAAGTGGATCCTGCATGCCTTTGACTTCATCGAGCTGACGATGGACACTGCGCATGAATTCATGGAAATGCAGCCTGGTTTTACGCGTAACCGGCACGGTCGCATAAAAAGCATCCATAAGAAAACTCTTGCCACGTCCAACACCACCCCACAAATAAACACCCTTAGGAACGGCAGGACGCTTGAGCAAGCGTTTGACAGCATTAGAACGATCGCCCTTAAAGGCGATCCACTCATCGAAATAACGTTGCAAACGCTCAATCGCCGTACGTTGCGAGTGGTCAGGCTTGTAGCCACGCTCAGCCAATGTTTGCTCGTAATACTCAAGAACGTTCATAACGCCAAACTTTTGATCAAGAAATATGAAAAATGGTCTGAACAAATCAGGAGATGTTCAGACCATTTAAAGGAAGTACAAACAGAATTAGAAATTCAGTGTGCGCTTATCAACTGCCAGGGCAGCTTCTTTCATGGACTCTGACAGCGTTGGATGCGCATGGCAGATACGGGCGATGTCCTCGGCCGCACCGCGGAATTCCATAATGGTGACGGCCTCGGCGATCAACTCTGAGGCCATGGGGCCAATAATATGGACACCAAGCACTTCGTCAGTTGCTTCATCAGCAAGGATTTTTACAAACCCGGTGGTATCACCCAAAGCGCGGGCACGACCATTGGCCAGGAACGGAAAGCTACCTGACTTGAAGGCGTGTCCAGCGGCCTTTAATTGCTGCTCGGTCTTGCCGACCCAGGCAATCTCTGGCGAGGTATAAATCACCCAGGGAATGGTGTCGAAATTGACATGGCCATGCTGACCAGCGATACGCTCGGCGACGGCGACACCTTCTTCTTCGGCCTTGTGTGCGAGCGCCGGACCACGCACCACATCACCGACAGCCCAGACGTTAGGCAGGTTGGTTTTACAGTCGCCATCCACTACTACAAAACCACGCTCATCCACAGCCAGACCAACGGATTCAGCATTGAGTCCACCGGTGTAAGGCACACGACCGATCGAGACGATCAGCTTATCGACGACCAGTTTTTGCTCGGCACCTTTTGCATCGGTATAAGGAATGGTGACCTGTTTAGCCGTTGTTTTGATTTCGCCAATCTTGACGCCCATATTGATGGACAGACCCTGCTTGGTGAATTGCTTGAGTGCTTCTTTAGCGACCTGTGTATCCACAGCAGCCAGAAACTCAGGCATTGCTTCAAGCACCGTTACTTCTGCACCCAGACGACGCCAGACACTACCCATCTCAAGACCAATCACGCCCGCACCGATCACACCGAGTTTTTTAGGCACAGCAGCGATATTCAGGGCACCATCATTGGACAGGATTTGCTGTTCATCAAAGGGCAAACCAGGCAACTCGCGCGCTGACGAACCCGTCGCGATCACAACATGCCTGGCAACCATTTCAGCTTCGGTCGTTCCGGTGACCTTGATGGCATAGCCGCCCTCAACCTGACCGGCAAACGAACCCTTGCCATGAAAGAACGTAATCTTGTTCTTTTTGAACAAGTACAAAATACCGTCGTTATTTTGTTTGACGACAGCGTTTTTGCGACCGATCATGGTGTCAAGCTTGAGCGAAACACCTTTAACCTCAATGCCGTGTTCAGCAAAGTGGTGATTGGCCTGGTCAAAATGCTCCGAGGATTGAAGCAAGGCTTTCGAAGGAATACATCCAACGTTTGTGCAAGTACCGCCAGGTGCCGGACCACCCTGGCCATTTTGCCAGGCATCGATACACGCAACAGACATACCCAACTGGGCGGCGCGAATAGCGGCGATGTAGCCGCCAGGGCCCGCACCGATCACAACAACATCAAATTGATTAGACATGGATATCCCGGCTTAGATTTCGAGCAACAAACGCTGTGGATCTTCGAGCGCTTCTTTCATTGCAACCAGACCCAGTACAGCTTCACGACCATCGATAATGCGGTGGTCATAGGACATGGCGAGGTAGTTGATCGGACGAATAACGATCTGGCCTTTTTCAACCACAGCACGGTCTTTGGTTGCATGAACGCCCAGAATCGCTGACTGGGGTGGGTTGATAATTGGTGTCGAGAGCATCGAACCAAACACTCCACCATTGGAAATCGAGAACGTACCACCAGTCATTTCTTCGATGCCGAGCTTGCCTTCGGCGGCGCGTTTGCCAAAATCAGCAATAGTTTTTTCGATTTCAGCGATGGACATCTGGTCAGCATTGCGCAGGATTGGCACAACCAAGCCACGTGGGCTTCCCACAGCAATACCAATATCAAAATAGCCGTGATAGATAATGTCTTTGCCATCAACCGAAGCATTCAGCAACGGGTAACGTTTGAGCGCAGCAACAGCGGCTTTGACAAAGAAAGACATGAAACCGAGCTTGACGCCGTGTTCCTTTTCGAATTTGTCTTTGTAAAGGTTGCGCAAGTCGATCACGCCTTGCATGTTGACTTCGTTAAAGGTGGTCAGAATTGCATTGTCCTGCTGCGATTGCAACAAACGCTCAGCGATACGGGCACGCAGTCTGCTCATAGGCACGCGTTGCTCTGGGCGACCGTCAAGTGACTGAGTCATCGGTGCAGGCGCTGCAGCAGCTTTCGCAGGTGCGGCGACTGGAGCGGCAGAAGCACCCAGGGCATCGCCCTTGGTAATACGGCCATCGCGACCCGTACCTGCTACGGTTGCAGCAGAAACGCCTTTATCAGCGAGGATTTTTGAGGCAGCGGGCGAGGCAATCGCGCCGGCTGCGGCTTTTGCAGCAGGTGCCGGTGCGGCAGCCACTGGAGCAGCTGCTACGGGAGCTGATGCAGCCGCTGCCGGAGCAGCCGCTGCCGGAGCAGCCGCTGCGGCAGTGGCCGCAGTATCAATACGTGCGATGACCTGACCTGAGGTGACCATACTGCCATCTGCCTCAACGATTTCTTTCAATACGCCAGCGGAAGGTGCGGGAACTTCAAGGACGACTTTATCTGTTTCGACTTCGATCAGGATCTCATCGGCCTGGATGGCTTCGCCTGGTTTTTTCTTCCAGGTGAGCAAGGTCGCTTCGGATACTGACTCTGACAATTGGGGAACAACAACGTCGGTGATAGCCATAATTTTTTCCGTATTTTTAAAGTACTCTTTTAAGTAGTACGAATTTGTTCGATTAGGTTGGGCTTATTTAGTCAGCACAAAAGATTTGAATATGCCGAACGCTTGCTCGACCAGTGCTTTTTGCTGTTCCTGATGTTTAGCCAGATACCCTACTGCAGGCGATGCCGAGGCAGGACGTCCGGAGTAACCCAATTTCTGACCCGAGGACATATTCTCGTACAGGTGATGCTGCACATAGAACCACGGCCCCTGGTTTTGCGGTTCATCCTGCACCCAGATGACTTCCGTTGCGTTGGGATACTTACGCAATTCGGACTCAAACGTCTTGTGTGCAAAGGGATAGAGTTGCTCAACGCGAACAATCGCAACATTATCTGCGCCACGCTCACGACGACCATTCACGAGATCGTAGTAAACCTTGCCCGAGCAAGCCAGTACGCGCTTGACTGAGGCGGCCTTGATCTTGTCATCGACTTCGCCAATGATCGAACTGAAACGACCGCTGGACAGATCTTTCAGTGGCGAACCAGCATCTTTATTACGCAACAATGATTTTGGCGTGAAAATAACCAGAGGCTTGCGGAACTGGCGGATCATCTGGCGACGCAACAGATGGAAAATCTGCGCAGCGCTAGTGGGCTGGACAACCTGAATGTTATTGTCTGCACACAATTGCAGGAACCGCTCGATACGGGCTGAAGAATGCTCGGGACCCTGGCCTTCGTAGCCGTGAGGCAGCATCAGAGTCAGACCGCACTGACGACCCCATTTCGCTTCGCCTGACACGATAAACTGGTCGATCACAACCTGCGCACCGTTGACGAAATCGCCAAACTGGGCTTCCCAGATTGTGAGGGTATTGGGCTCTGTGCAGGCATAGCCATACTCAAAACCAAGAACAGCTTCTTCTGACAGGACCGAGTCAATCACCGTGAAAGGTGCCTGACCATCGGCTGCATTTTGCAGGGGAATGTAGGTGCCATCATTCCAGCGCTCGCGATTCTGGTCGTGCAACACAGCGTGGCGATGGGTAAAGGTACCTCGTCCTGAATCCTGACCGGTAATGCGCACTGTATAACCTGAGGCAACTAGGGATGCAAACGCGAGATGCTCGCCCATACCCCAGTCCAGATTCATCTCGCCACGTGCCATGGCACGGCGGTCGTTCAATAACTTGGTCACCAGTGAATGTGGTGTGAAGCCTTCAGGTATCCGGGTGATGCGCTCACCCAGACGCTTGAGTTCTGCCAGCGGCACAGCTGTATCAGCCTGATCGGTCCATTTGGCTCCCAGATAAGGGGTCCAGTCCACCGCAAACTTATTTTTGTAATTGGTCAGCACTGGCTCGATGGTACGACGACCGTCTTCCATGTACTGGCGATAGTCTTTGACGAGCTGATCGCCGTCACCTTCCTTGAGTACACCCTGTGCTGTCAGTTTGTCAGCGTAATATTTGCGCGTGCCGGGATGGGCACCAATGCGCTTATACATCAGAGGTTGTGTCAGAGCCGGGGTGTCCTGCTCGTTATGTCCGAGTTTACGGAAACAAACGATATCCACCACCGAGTCACGTCCAAACTGCATACGGAAATCAAGCGCCAGACGTGTTGCGAACACGACCGCCTCAGGATCGTCACCATTGACATGGAATACAGGCGCTTCGATCATTTTCGAAACGTCGGTACAGTAGGTCGTCGAGCGCACGTCACGTGGGTCCGAGGTGGTGAAACCGATCTGGTTGTTGATGACCAGATGGACCGTACCGCCGGTGCCGTAGCCGCGCGTCATGGCCAGGTTAAGGGTTTCCATCACAACGCCCTGACCAGCATAGGCCGAGTCGCCATGTACAAGAACAGGTAAGACTTGTTTGAAACCATCCGCACCGCGGCGCTCCTGACGCGCACGCACACTACCTTCAACAACAGGGTTGACGATCTCTAAGTGCGAAGGGTTAAACGCGAGCGACAAGTGCACTGGACCACCACGGGTCGAGAGATCGCTGGAAAAACCGTTGTGGTATTTAACGTCACCATCGGAAAGACCTTCAGCGTGATGGCCTTCGAATTCTGCAAACAGGTCACCAGGCATTTTGCCCATGATGTTGACCAGCATGTTCAGACGACCACGGTGAGCCATGCCCACCACGATTTCCTGAATACCCGAGTCACCAGCGTGATTCACCAACTCGTCCATCGAAGCGATAAAGCTGTCACCGCCCTCAAGGGAGAAACGTTTTTGACCAACGTACTTCGTATGGAGATAGCGCTCAAGGCCTTCGGCCTCGGTGAGCTGTTGCAGCAGGTGACGCTTGTGTTCTGGCGTGACTGCTGGTGCTGACAGCGTTGACTCAAGACGCTCCTGGATCCAGCGCTTGTGAGCAGGATCAGACATGTACATGAATTCGGCGCCGATAGAGCGGCAGTACGTATCGCGCAAGGCTTTCAGGATGTCGCGCAGCGTCATCGTATCGGACTTGGTGAAATAGGTGTTCGATGCTGAAAAAACCTGATCCAGATCGGCTTCGGTCAGACCGTAAAAAGCGGGATCTAGTTCAGGGATAGGTGGACGGTCCTGGCGCTTGAGCGGATCGAGATCTGCCCAGCGTGAACCGAGTGTGCGATAAGCTGCAATCAGTGATTGAACATGAACCTGCTTTGAGGCAACAGCCAGATCAGGTTCCTGGCCCCGAGAGACAAAAGCGTTGGCTTTAGCACGCTGGGCGAAGGACTCGACAATCGGCGCATGCGCCTGATCGCGGGTGGCTTCCTGGCCATCGGTGGCGGGCACATTTTGCAACTGGTCGAAATAATTACGCCAGTTGTCGGGCACCGAGCCTGGATTATCCAGATAGGACTCGTAGAGTTCTTCTACGTAGGGCGCATTGCCCCCAAACAGGTACGAATTTTCTAATGATTCAATTTCTGATGACATATTGTCGCTTCACCTTGTCGAGTGCTTCACCCGTTGCGATGCAGGAATACCTTCCGCTTAATCGGCCAAACCGGTTTGCGGATAGCGTGGCAGAAGGCAGTTTAAATGCGCCTTAAAAGCCGGCACCGAAGTATAACCCTTATGCTTACAGGAACCCTATCTTTTCTTGAATTTGTCTCAATAACACTTCAGTATGTGTTGATTTTGTTAATTTTCTCTTGTTGCACCGCACGATCAAAACAATCAGAAACTAGATGTATTCAGTTGAACTTGCCTGTAAGCTTACGTAAAACTTTCAACTAAAGGTTAGATAAGCTGCTCATGGACGAAAATCTCGTAAAACTGGCCCTTGACTACCACGCCTACCCTACCCCAGGGAAAATATCAGTCACCCCTACTAAACCTCTGGCCAATCAGGATGATTTATCTCTGGCTTACTCGCCCGGTGTGGCGCACGCCTGCATGGCGATTCATGCCGAGGGTGATGAGGCTGCCGCGAAATACACCTCGCGCTCGAACCTGGTCGGTGTCATTACAAATGGCACCGCGGTTCTTGGTCTGGGTAACATCGGACCTCTGGCGGCCAAACCCGTCATGGAAGGCAAAGGCTGCCTGTTTAAAAAATTCGCCGGCATTGATGTGTTTGACATCGAACTCGATGAAACAGATCCCGACAAACTGGTCGATATCATCGCTGCGCTAGAACCAACCTTGGGTGGCATCAACCTCGAAGACATCAAGGCACCCGAGTGCTTCTATATCGAAACCAAGCTCAAAGAGCGCATGAAAATCCCAGTCTTTCATGATGATCAGCATGGCACAGCGATTATTTCCTCCGCGGCTATTCTTAACGGCCTGAAAGTCGTTGGTAAAAAAATGGATCAGGTCAAACTGGTCGTATCCGGAGCTGGCGCTGCGGCAATTGCCTGTCTGGACTTGCTGGTACACCTTGGGATTGCCAAGAAAAATATTTATGTCTGTGATTCGCGTGGCGTCATCTATGAAGGCCGTGATGCCAATATGGAGCCTAACAAACTGCGTTACGCGCAACAAACAAACCTTCGCACACTGACCGAAGCCATGGTCGGTGCAGACGTATTTCTGGGTTGCTCGGCCGCCGGCGTTGTCAACGCTGAAATGGTCAAGAGCATGGGCACACAGCCACTGATTCTGGCACTGGCCAATCCAGAGCCAGAAATTCGTCCCGAGATCGCCAAAGCCGCGCGCCCTGACTGCATTATTGCAACAGGCCGCTCGGACTATCCGAATCAAGTCAACAACGTTTTGTGTTTCCCCTTCATTTTCCGTGGTGCACTGGACTGTGGCGCAAGCCGCATCACCGAAGAAATGAAACTCGCTTGCGTCAAAGCGATTGCAGAGCTCACAGAAGCCGAGCAAAGCGATGAAGTCGCACAAGCCTACGCAGGTCAGGACCTGACCTTCGGACCTGATTACATTATTCCTAAACCGTTTGATCCACGCCTGATCACCATGATCGCCCCCGCCGTTGCACAAGCCGCGGCAGAGTCTGGCGTTGCACGCCGTCCAATCAAGGACATGGATGCCTACCGTGAAAAACTTCAAGCGATGGTGTATCACTCAGGCCAACTAATGAGTCCGCTTTTCTCACAAGCAAAACGCGCCCCCAAACGCGTAATCTATGCTGACGGGGAAGACGAGCGCGTACTTCGTGCCGCACAAACCGCAACCGATGAAAAGATTGCCCACCCGATCCTGATTGGCCGTCCTTCCGTGATCGAAATGCGCATCAAGAAAATGGGGCTACGTCTGGAGGCAGGCCGCAACATTCAGATCGTTGATCCCGAAAACGACGAGCGCTTTACCGAGGCCTGGACCGAATACTACCGCCTCAAAGGCCGTGATGGTGTGACGCCAGCGATTGCCAAAGCAATGGTCCGCAAGCACAATACCCTGATAGGCGTGCTGCTGCTCAAGCGTGGCGATGGTGACGCGCTGCTTTGCGGCATGAGTAGCCGTTTTGATAACCAACTTAAGTACGTCGAAGATGTCATCGGACTTAAAGACGGTGCTTCGACCTTCGCAGCAATGAATGTATTGATGCTGCCAGACCAGACACTGTTTATTTGCGACACGCACGTCAACGAAGACCCGACCTCTGAGCAAGTCGCAGACATGACCATCCAGGCCGCGCAGGAAGTTCGCCGCTTTGGCATCGTGCCAAAAGTCGCACTGGTTTCGCACTCGAATTTCGGTAGCCGTCCGACAGACTCTTCACGCAAAATGGCAAAAGCCCGCGCGATGATCTCGGAACGCTCACCTGGTCTTGAGGTCGATGGCGAGATGCATGCTGACTCAGCCTTGTCAGAAAGCATTCGTATGGCGAGCTATCCAGACAGCACACTCAAGGGTTCTGCAAACCTGCTGATCACACCAAACCTCGATACCGGCAACGTCACCTATAACCTGTTGAAAATGACAGGCAGCCACGGGATTGCAATGGGTCCGGTACTGTTGGGTGCAGCACGTCCTGTTCACATCCTGACGACAAGCGCGACGGTTCGTCGAGTCGTGAATATGACTGCGCTGGCCGTTGTGAATGCGCAGATGGAGTCAGAAAAGCGTTGATTCTTTAAACCGTACGACCTGGCTCGTACGGTTTAAAGCACCTTAACTTTGTTCTTACTCGCAGTAGTCGTCGACACCAAACAAAAAGGTCATCCTAAATTTTAAGGATGACCTTTTTGTTTCCAACTCAGCTTCAAGCGCCTATAGCGCCTGAAACCAGGTGAGGTTTACTTTTTACGTGCAGGCACATCGCGCGCAACCGAGCCTTCGAACAACTGGCGTGGACGGCCAATCTTGTACTCTGGATCAGAAATCATTTCATTCCACTGCGCAATCCAGCCCACAGTACGAGCCAGAGCAAAAATCGCGGTGAACAGCGCGGTTGGGACACCAATCGCACGCTGAACAATACCGGAGTAGAAGTCGACGTTAGGATAGAGTTTGCGCTCAACGAAATACGGATCCTCGAGCGCAATACGCTCGACTTCCATCGCGAGTTTGAACAACGGATCGTTTTCCAGACCCAAGGCAGCCAAAACTTCTTTACAAGTCTGCTGCATCAGCTTCGCACGCGGGTCGTAGTTTTTGTAGACGCGATGGCCAAAACCCATCAGACGAACACCAGAGTTTTTGTCTTTGACCTGTTCCATAAATTCAGCAACAACAGCCATACCGCCTTTTGCTTGCAAATCCTCAAGCATCTGCAAGCATGCTTCGTTAGCACCACCGTGTGCAGGACCCCACAAACAAGCCACACCTGCGGCAATCGCTGCGAACGGGTTTGTGCCAGAGGAACCGCAAAGACGCACGGTAGAAGTCGAAGCATTTTGCTCGTGATCTGCATGCAGGATGAAAATGCGATCAAGGGCGCGTTCAACAACCGGATTCACAACATACTCTTCGCAAGGCGTTGCGAACATCATGCGCAAGAAATTACCGGTGTAGGACAGATTGTTCTGGGGGTAAATGTAAGGCTGGCCCTGGGAGTACTTATAAGCCATTGCGACCAGAGTCGGCATTTTTGCAATCAGACGGATTGCAGAAACGTGACGGTGATGAGGATTGGTAATATCGTTGGAGTCGTGATAGAAAGCCGACATCGCTCCAACCAGTCCCGTCAACACAGCCATCGGGTGCGCATCGCGGCGGAAACCACGCAGGAAAAACTGCATCTGCTCGTTGACCATGGTGTGATGAGTCACCAGATCATCAAATTCTTTTTTCTGCTCGCCATTTGGCAGATCGCCATTGAGGATCAGATAGCAGATATCCATGAAGTCGCAATTGACGGCCAACTGCTCAATAGGATAGCCGCGATAGAGCAACTCGCCTTTGTCGCCATCGATATAGGTGATGCTCGATGAACATGACGCGGTCGATAAAAAACCTGGGTCATAGGTAAACATTCCAGTTTGGCCGTAGAGCTTACGGATATCGATAACCTGAGGGCCGACGGTACCGTCGTACACAGGGAAATCAACAGAGGCGCTTCCGTCTGAAAACGATAGCGTGGCTTTTTTATCGGACAGTTTCATCGATGATTCCTTCGGTTAAATTCAAAGTGCGCGAATGTTTTTAAGCACTTCGTGCACAGCAGGCCGGTCAAGCGCGCCCTCGGGCTCGGTTCTCGCCAACAGTAAATCCAGCAATTCATTATCACCAATCTCAAACAACTGAGTCAGCGCACCTACTTCCACATCGGTCAGCTCAGCCTCATAAGCGTCAAGATAACGGGTGATGATCAAATCGTTTTCAAGCAAGCCACGTCTGGCGCGCCAGCGTATTCTTGTTCGATCCAGATCTGTCAGCTTTCCCATTTCCTGCCTTATCGCACCGAACTGATCGGTTTTTTACTTAAAACATCAAGAAGACCGCCTGAAACCAGATAAGTACCTGGTGCAGGCGGCCCCTATATCTTTACACCGTACGACGAACCAGCATTTCCTTGATTTTGCCGATCGCCTTGGAAGGATTCAGACCCTTGGGGCAAACATCGACACAATTCATGATGGTGTGGCAACGGAACAAACGATAAGGATCTTCGAGATTATCGAGACGCTCCTCGGTTGCATGATCGCGATCATCGGCAATAAAGCGATACGCCTGCAGCAACCCAGCCGGACCGACAAACTTGTCGGGGTTCCACCAGAAAGATGGACAGGAGGTCGAGCAGCAAGCACACAGGATGCACTCATACAGTCCATCGAGTTCTTCGCGCGCAGTCGGTGACTGCAGGCGCTCTTTCTCTGGCGGCTGGGTGTCATTGATCAGGTAAGGCTTGATCGAGTGATACTGGTTAAAGAACTGTGTCATATCAACGATCAGATCGCGAATGACTGGCAGCCCAGGCAAGGGACGCAACACCACAGGCTCTGTCAACTCGAGCATGTTGGTGGTGCAAGCCAAACCGTTTTTGCCATTGATGTTCATTGCATCCGAACCGCACACGCCTTCGCGACATGAACGGCGCAGAGCCAGACTGTCATCGACGTCAAGCTTGATGCGCAACAGCGCGTCAAGCAACATCTTGTCAGTTGGCTGCAACTCGACATCAAGTTTCTGCATGTAGGGGCGCTCGTCCTTATCAGGATCGTAGCGATAAATTTCAAACTTCACGATGCGTTTTGTGCTCATGATGGGTATCCAGATATCCTGACTTAGAAGGTCCGCGACTTGGGCGGGAAGCTTTCAACGGTGAGCGGCTGCATTTGCACAGGCTTGTAGTCGAGGCGGTTGCCATTCGAGTACCAGAGCGTGTGCTTGATCCAGCTATCGTCATCGCGTGTTGGGTGATCATCGAGTGCATGTGCACCACGACTTTCACGGCGGGCAGCGGCCGAGTGAATCGTTGAGCGGGCAACTTCGATCATGTTGGTCAACTCAAGCGCCTCGATACGCGCCGTATTGAAGACTTTGGACTTGTCTTGGAAAGCGACTTGTTCGACTTTAGCGGTCAATTCGTCAATCTTCCTGACGCCTTCTTCGAGTGACGCAATGGTACGGAATACGCCGCAATGCTGTTGCATCGCATTTCGGATTTCGTTACCGACAGCCTGTGTTTTCTCGCCAGTCGTACGCGACTCGATCTTGTTGACACGATCAATTGAATAATCAACCGAAGCTTGTGGCAAGGGCTTGTGTGTCAGCTTGTGCTCTTTGTGAGCAGAAACAATGTGGTTGCCAGAGGCGCGACCAAACACAATCAGATCCAGCAGCGAATTCGTACCCAGACGGTTTGCACCGTGGACCGACACAGCCGCGCATTCGCCAATCGCATAAAGACCATTGACGACTTTGGCTTGTGAACCGTCCCAGGTCACAACCTGACCGTTGACGTTCGCCGGGATACCGCCCATTTGATAGTGGATGGTGGGTACAACAGGGATAGGCTCTTTGGTTGCATCAACGTTTGCGAACTTATGCCCGATTTCGAGAATCGAGGGCAAACGCTTGTTAATCACGTCGGCACCGAGGTGATCGAGCTTCAGATGAACATAATCACCGTTAGGACCACAACCACGACCTTCTTTAATTTCCTGGTCCATGCAGCGAGAGATAAAGTCACGCGGTGCAAGGTCTTTCAGTGTGGGTGCATAGCGCTCCATGAAGCGCTCGCCATCCTTGTTCAGCAAGATCCCGCCTTCGCCACGAACGCCTTCGGTAATCAGCACACCTGCACCGGCCACGCCAGTGGGGTGAAACTGCCAGAACTCCATGTCCTGCATGGGGATGCCCGCGCGAGCAGCCATACCCATACCGTCACCTGTATTGATAAAGGCGTTGGTCGATGCAGCCCAGATACGACCAGCACCACCGGTTGCGAGCACCGTTGTTTTGGCCTCGAAAATATACATTTCGCCGGTTTCCATCTCGAGCGCTGTCACGCCCACGACGTCACCGTCCTCATCGCGAATCAGATCAAGCGCCATCCACTCAACGAAAAACTGTGTGCGTGATGCAACGTTGCGCTGATAGAGGGTGTGCAACAAAGCATGACCGGTACGGTCTGCTGCGGCACAGGCGCGTTGCACTGGTTTTTCGCCAAAGTTTGCAGTGTGGCCACCGAATGGACGCTGATAAATCGTGCCATCAGGGTTACGGTCAAAAGGCATGCCGAAGTGCTCGAGCTCATACACCGCGCTTGGTGCCTCGCGACACATAAACTCGATCGAATCCTGATCACCTAACCAGTCTGACCCCTTGACGGTGTCATACATGTGCCAGTACCAGTTATCCTCGCTCATATTTCCGAGTGACGCACCAATACCCCCCTGGGCAGCAACAGTGTGCGAACGGGTAGGAAATACTTTGGACAGCACCGCAACATTCAAACCCGCATTGGCGAGTTGTAATGAGCAACGCATGCCGGCACCGCCGGCACCTACAACCACCACATCAAACTTGCGACGTGGCAATGATGATTTAATCTCAGCCATGGCTTAGACTCTCCAGAGAGTGTGCACGAAGTACACAATCGAACCAACCAGCCACAAGATGGTCAGAACCATTAAAAACAAACGCAGACCAACCGGCTTGACGTAGTCCATCCAGATGTCGCGCACACCGATCCATGCATGCCAGGCCAAAGAAATGATGGCGAGCGTCGCCAGGATCTGACCAACAGGCAGCATGAAACAGGTAAACGTGAACAGGTTTTTCCAGCCAGCATAGGTAAAGCCCGACATCGTCAGAATGCCAACCAGAAGTACCAAAGTGTAGACAGCCATAATGATGGCTGTGACACGCTGGGCGATGAAGTCCAGCGTTCCGTAATGAGCGCCTACGACCAGACGCTTGGGACCAATTTTTTCAACAGGTGTCATCACCACACTCCGAACAATTTAAGACCGAAGACAAGCGTCAGCGCCAGGCTCACACCTAGCACCATGCTTGCGCTTTTGGCTGCGGACTCTTTGTCCATACCAATGTGCAAATCCAGTACAAGGTAACGGATGCCAGCACAGAAATGATGCAGGTAACCCCAGATCAAAACCAGCAGTATAAGTTTGACGATCGGATTGCCCGCAACTGTGGACATGGCGTTAAAGCCGGATTCCGAAACAAAACTCATTGCAAATAGAGCGATAAGTAAAGGCAGGCAAAGAAAAAGCAAAGCGCCACTAACGCGGTGCAAAATTGACACCTTACCGGCCATAGGCAGACGGTAATTCATCAAGTCAACTGGACTGATGTTGCGAAACTGAGGACGCGGCTTTGGGGCTGTGTCAGACATAACGACCTCGAAAAAACAACGATGAACTAGGGATAAACACTATATTTTCGCCTATAAGAAGCTTTGCTTCAAATCGACTAAAAACCTTAACGAAAGCTTAACTTCCAGAAAACACAAAAACTAAAAAAACAAAATTAATTCAAACTATTACGATAATAATACTGATCAGTTAGGTAGTAACCCGTACGCAATTCTACCGGACGGTCGGCGTAGGTGTAAGAAATCCGGTCGGCACGCAGCAAAGGCGTTGCAGGGGTGACCTTCAACAGGTCTGTTATTTCCGTATCGGCCAAGACCGCGCGAAGCTTTTCTTCGGCCCGCACCATACTCACGCCAAATTCTGTTTCAAACAAACCATACAGTGGCCCGACATACTCACCCAATAATTCTGCGGTCAGTCCTTTGAAAAGACCTCCCGGTAAATAAATATCGTCAACCACAGTTGGAACGCCGGAAAAGGAAATCAGCCTGCGTATGGCAACAACGGGATCTCCTGATTTCAGCTCCAGGCTACGTGCGACCTCAGCATTGGCCCGGACGCGACGACAATCCAGAATACTGCTCTCGGCGGGCTGGGGCTCACCCTCGTTTGGAGCCAGTCGCAAAAAACGGAACCGCACACGCGCCTCATGGTGCGTAGAGACGAAGGTACCTTTACCCTGTCGGCGCATCAGCAAATGCTCTGCCGCGAGCTCGTCGACCGCTTTGCGCACTGTGCCCTGACTGACCTGAAAGCGGGCGGCAAGCTCAAGCTCACTCGGGATGGCTTCGCCGGGTTTCCACTGTCCCTGATCAAGCGACTGCAACAACAGTGCCTTGATCTGCTGATAAAGCGGACTAAATGCAGCCAGACCGACACTGCGGGGAGCTGCTTGGGCGCCAGGCTGTGAAGTGTCAGTCATGTTGTCGGATGAGGGATGAATTCATAACAGCATTGTTACACAGCTAGGCCCACAAGTCCACAGCTCTTATGTCTTATATAAGATATAAGATTGATTGACGCAACGCAATATTTGCACTAGCATCCCGTTCGGAATCCTTACCCGACCGATTTAGTGTTTTTTACAGGTCGTGCGGGTCAAAAACGCTAAACTTGAAGTTTGAACTTTTAAATCAGTCCTTTCGGAGATTGTTATGTCAAAACCCGCCATGCGAGTTGCTGTCACCGGTGCAGCAGGTCAGATCGGTTACGCCCTGCTGTTTCGTATTGCTTCGGGCGAAATGCTCGGTAAAGATCAGCCCGTGATTTTGCAACTGCTCGAGATCCCTGACGAAAAAGCACAAAAAGCGCTCAAAGGTGTCATGATGGAACTCGACGATTGCGCATTCCCCCTGCTGCAATCAATGAGCGCACACAGCGATCCACGCGAGGCATTCAAAGACGCGGACGTTGCATTGCTGGTTGGTTCGCGTCCACGCGGCCCAGGCATGGAGCGTGCCGAGTTGCTGTCTGTGAATGGCCAAATTTTCACCGCACAGGGCAAGGCTCTGAACGATGTCGCTAGCCGCAATGTCAAAGTGCTGGTTGTAGGCAACCCGGCAAATACCAACGCATACATTGCGATGAATTCAGCCCCTGATCTGCCAGCGAAAAACTTCACCGCCATGTTGCGTCTGGACCATAACCGTGCGTTGTCACAGCTCGCCACCAAAATGGGCAAGCCTGTTGCTGATATCCAGAAAATGGCTGTCTGGGGCAATCACTCCCCCACCATGTACGCTGATTACCGCTTTGCGACCATCGGTGGCGAAAGCGTAGCGAAACTGATCAACGACGACGTCTGGAATCGCGATGTATTCCTGCCAACA
>Ga0007827_10000014_pt1 | contig 65869 bp, 64 predicted proteins | sample CryBogCBE16Jul07_FD_60332 | JGI IMG/M metagenome (GOLD analysis project Ga0007827, IMG submission 60332) | Freshwater microbial communities from Crystal Bog, Wisconsin, USA - CBE16Jul07 | ecosystem: Environmental > Aquatic > Freshwater > Lake | place: Crystal Bog, Wisconsin, USA | collected...
TACAACTACTGGCGAACAAATTACTTGCGAACTGCCAGGGGACCAGGCTGGGCGGCTAGCCAGGCTGAGACATTGGCAATATCAGCAACCGACAATTGCGTTGCAAAAGCACCCATAATGGCGTTTTTACGCACGTTTGCTGTAGGCGCAGCGCCTGCAGCGCCACGCTGGTACGCTTTTAAAGCATGCGCGAGAAAATCAGCGTGCTGACCAGCAAGAATAGGATACGCTGGGTCAACAGGAGACTTGCCATCCGCGCCATGACAGGAGGCGCAGTTGACTTTTTCCCAGACGGCTTTGCCAGCAGCGAGATCTGCAGATTGCGCTAATCCCGAAGCAATAATCATTGCGGCACCGGCGAGGGCGATCGAAAGATGTTTCATATGAGCCCCCGGTTATTTAAGGTTTGAGTAGTAAGCCGCCAGATCAGCGATATCCTGATCTGAAAGGCTGGCTGCGATGGCGTCCATCGTAGGATGGCTGCGATCGCCTTTGGCGTACGCATGCAAGGCGGCCTGGATGTATTTATCATTCTGGCCTGCGATCATAGGCACCGAGTAGACCTCGGGAAAGCTCGCACGGTAACCAGGAATACCGTGGCAACCAATACACATCGATACTTTGGCGCGCGATGGATCGGGTTTTCCTGCATCGGCTGCCATCACTGGCGAGGCGACAAAACAGGCAGCAGAAATTACCAAAGCATTGGTCAGACGGCTGACCAGATTGGTATTTTTGGATAAATGAGTTTTGAAGCGATACATATTGTTCGGCAACTTCATGAAAGGGCTCTGACTGAAGCAGAGAAAAATCCCGGGATTGTCCCGGCCGCAAAACGATTGGATTGTACGATAATTGGAGCGGTTAGACTTAATACATTCGTATTTTCCCCTGAAACCCCTATTTTTTTCAGCGACTAATGACCTCAGCCACTCCTACCCCAGCCCAGAATCAGCGTTTTGACGGTACCGAACGCTATGTTGCGACCGAAGACCTCAAGCTTGCAGTCAACGCCGCACTGACCCTGCAACGCCCCTTGCTGATCAAAGGCGAGCCCGGAACAGGCAAAACCATGCTCGCAGAGGAAGTCGCCCAGGCCCTCGGTCGTCCGCTGTTGCAATGGCACATCAAATCCACTACCAAAGCACACCAGGGCCTGTACGAATACGATGCAGTGTCCAGACTGCGTGACTCGCAACTGGGCGACGAAAAAGTCAAAGATATCCGTAACTACATCATGCAAGGTGTCCTGTGGCAGGCCTTTGAGTCGCCTGAGCCCGTGGTGCTGCTGATCGATGAAATCGATAAAGCCGATATCGAATTTCCCAACGATTTGCTGCGCGAACTCGATCAGATGGAATTCCACGTCTACGAGACCCGCAGCACTGTAAAAGCCTTGCACCGTCCCCTGGTCATCATTACGTCAAACAACGAAAAAGATTTACCCGATGCGTTCCTGCGTCGATGCTTTTTTCATTACATCCGTTTCCCTGATCGCGACACCTTGCGCAGCATCGTAGACGTGCACTTCCCCAATCTGCATGCGGATGTTCTGCGCGCAGCACTGGATACTTTTTTTGCGCTGCGCGAGGCACCTGGCCTGAAGAAAAAACCCTCAACTTCAGAGTTTCTGGACTGGTTGCGATTACTGATTGCTGAGGATGTCAGCGCTGCCCAGATCGATGCGCATGCTGCGACGGCCGTTCCTATGATGGCGGGTGCGCTGCTCAAAAATGAACAAGATCTGCAATTGCTCGAACGCCTGGCTGCCGTGACCCGCGGCACCGCGCGGCGTTAGACGAATGTTGTTCGCATACTAGCTAAACCCTTAACTGCGTATCCATGACCAGGAACCATTATGACCGCCTCGCAAACGTTTAAAGTTAAACCCGCGCAGCATACGCTGACGGGCCATGGCGTCCGCCTCGAGCCTCTCACCCTCGCTCACACCGACGCGCTTGCGGCGGCGGCCAAAGACGGAGAGCTCTGGAACCTGCGTGTCACCTCAGTGCCCGAACCAGACCAGACCGCTGCCTATATCCAAACAGCCCTGGACGGTCTGGCGGCAGGCCACCGCGTGCCATTTGTTGTGATTGACGAGCAAAGTGGAAAAGTCATTGGCTGCACCAGTTATCACGATATCCTTGCACCGGTCGCGCGTCTGGAAATTGGTTATACGTGGTATGCGAAAAGCTATCAACGCACGCACGTCAACACTGCTTGCAAACTGATGCTTCTGAAACATGCCTTCGAGACACTGGGCGCTGCCGTGGTCGGCTGGCGTACCGACAATTTCAATTACGCCTCCAGACGAGCGATTGAAAGACTCGGTGCGAAACTAGACGGCATCATCCGCCACCACGCCCTGCGTCGCGACGGCACCGTGCGCGATACCGTCATGTATAGCGTCATCGCAGGCGACTGGCCTGAGATCCAAGCCCACCTGCTCTCTCAACTCAAACACCATGCTGCTTGATTTCTTTTATCACCTGCGCACACAAAAGCTCAAGGTCTCCGTCAAGGAGTACCTGACACTGCTCGAGGCGTTGTCCTCGCCTTTGATGCCGCCGACGCTTGAAGATTTTTATTTTCTGGCGCGCACCACGCTGGTCAAGGATGAAACCTTGTTCGACCGTTTTGACCGAGCCTTTGCGACCTACTATCGTAGCCTGGAGCAAAAACTCCCGGCCGGCAAAAAAATCCCTCTCGAATGGCTGATCAAGGAACTGGAAAAAAATCTGACACCCGAACAAAAAGCCGAACTTGAAAAGCACGGCTGGGACAAGCTCATGGAAATGTTCAAAGAGCGTCAGGAAGAACAAAAAGAACGCCACGAAGGCGGCAGCAAATGGATTGGTACAGGCGGCACCTCGCCCTTCGGTAACGGCGGCTATCACCCTGAAGGCATCCGTGTGGGCGGCGTATCTGGCGGTAACAGGACCGCAGTCAAAGTATGGGACGAACGCCAGTTTCGCGACTACGACGACTCGATCGAATTGGGTACGCGAAATTTCAAAGTCGCACTCAGGCGTCTGCGCCGCTTTGCCCGCGAAGGTGCGGATTTCGAACTTGACCTCGACGACACCATTTCAAGTACGGCGCGCAACGCAGGCTATCTGGACATCAAACTCGTGCCTGAGCGCCACAATAATGTCAAAGTGCTGATGCTGCTCGATGTAGGTGGCAGCATGGACGATCATATTGCCCGGGTCGAGGAACTCTTTTCCGCTGCAAGTAGCGAGTTTCGCAATCTTGAGGTCTATTATTTCCACAACTGCCCTTATGAGCACTTATGGAAATCGAATCGCCGCAGACAAATGGAGCGATTCGAGACCTGGGATGTATTGCGTAAATTCAATGCTGACTGGCGTTTGATTTTTGTTGGGGATGCTACCATGAGCCCTTACGAAATTCTGCAGCCAGGTGGCTCAGTCGAGCACTACAACAAGGAGTCTGGGGCTGACTGGTTACAGCGCATGGTGACCACCTGGCCCAAAGCAGTCTGGCTCAATCCTGAGCCACAAGCCTCCTGGCAATACCGCCAATCGATCGGTCTGATCAGGAATATTGTTCAGGACAAAATGTTCCCTGTTACGGTTTCAGGTATTGAACAAGCCATGCGCTTGCTCTCAAAATGAACCAATCCGCTCGAACCTGCTCAAACAGGTTCGAGTCAATTTTAAAACTGGATGTCTCCTATGCGTTTTATCAATGACGCCGTTCGTCGCGGCTTGCTGGTCGTTGCTCTTTTTTTTGTTGTTTCCCAGGGTTGGGCACTGACACTTCCAGCAGGTATCAACGAAGTCGCATCGGTTGAGGGCATTACCGAATACCGGCTTCAAACTAATGGACTGCGCATTTTGCTCGCTCCAGACGACTCCAAGCCGACCACCACAGTCAATATGACCTATCTGGTGGGTTCCCGCCATGAAAACTATGGCGAAACCGGTATGGCGCACTTGCTTGAACACATGCTGTTCAAAGGCACACCAACCTACCCGAACGCGCTGGGTGAGTTTTCCAAGCGCGGTTTGCAAGCCAACGGTTCGACCTCGACAGACCGTACAAACTATTACGCAAGCTTTGCGGCAAACCCGGAAACTCTCGCCTGGTACATTAACTGGCAAGCTGACGCAATGATCAACTCCACCATCTCGCGCCAGGATCTGGATACAGAGATGACGGTTGTTCGTAATGAAATGGAGAACGGAGAAAACAACCCTTTCCAGATGCTCTGGCAAAAAATGCTGGGCGTTGCTTTTCAGTGGCACAACTACGGAAAAACACCGATTGGCGCGCGCTCCGATGTTGAAAATGTCGACATCGCCCAACTACAGGCTTTTTATCGAACACATTACCAGCCAGACAATGCGATCTTGATCATCACGGGTAAATTCGATCCAGAAACAACACTTAAAACGATTGATCAGGCCTTTGCCGCGATTGCTAAACCCGAGCGAAAGCTCCCACCTGAATACACCGTCGAACCGGTTCAGGACGGTGAGCGCGGCATCACGCTGCGCCGCAACGGCGGCGCTCCACTCGTGGCGGCTATGTATCACGTGCCACCCGCCGCTCATCCAGATTTTGCTGCCCTTGATCTGGCCAGCATGATGATGGGCGATACGCCCTCTGGCCGCCTATACAAAGCAATGGTGCCAACAAAACTGGCGACCAGCGTGCTGGCCTTCACGATGGACCAACATGCTCCTGGTATTGCGATGTTTGGCGCGACGCTTGAACATGGCATGGACCCTAAACGCTCGCTCAACACACTGACGTCAACGCTCGAAGCCATCGCTAAAAAACCCTTCACAAAAGAAGAGCTTGAGCGCGCCCGCAATCAATGGATCACGAGTTGGGAACAAGTATTCAGTGATGAGCAAAAAGTCAGCAGCGCACTCTCTGAGTATGTCGCGATTGGTGACTGGCGCATGGTTTTTGTCGCCAGAGATCGGATTAAAAGCGTGACTCTTAGCGATGTGCAACGTGTCGCGAGCGAATACCTGATCGCCTCGAACCGCACGGAGGGCCAATACATTCCGACTGACAAACCCGTCCGTGCACCTGTCGCTAAAACGCCTGATCTGGCAAAAGATCTCGCTGACTACAAAGGCGCTGCCGCAGCCAAACAAACAGCAGCGTTTGATCCAACACCTGAAAACATTGACGCACGTACTGAGCACAAAGTTCTCAAACTCGCTAATGGTTCAGTCCAGCTGGCACTATTACCCAAAGAGGCGCGCGGGGAGCGCGTGAAAGTGATCGTCGCGATCCAGTCCGGCAATCTGGAGATGATGAAGGGACAAAGAATGATTTCCTCAATCTCAGGAGATTTGTTGCTTGCCGGCACGGACAAACTGAAACGCGAACAAATCAGTGACAAAATCGATTCGCTTAAAGGCGAGGTGGCTGTCTCTGGATCTGCAACGAATCTCACGATCAGCCTGAGCGCCACACGTGAAAATATCGACGCACTTGTATCCTTTGTGCTGGATGTTGTAAATCAGGCAAGCTATCCTCAAGACCAAATCAGCGAGACGACCAACAAACTGATCGCTTCGCTCAAAAGCTCAAAAACTGAACCTACTGCGATCGCTGGCCGGATGCTGAGCCGACTGAACAATCCGTGGGCTAAAGACGATATCCGCTACACTCCGAGCTTTGATGAGTCGATAGCAGCGGTACAGGCCATTAAACGTGCCGATCTGCAAACTTTCCATCGTAAATTTCATGGCACTGGAAACATCACAGTCTCTGCCGTGGGTGACTTTGACCCGACCAAACTCGAAGCGACTCTGACGAAAAGTCTGAGCACCTGGAAACCCGCTGCAACCTACACACGCATACCGGAGCCCTTTCATTCGATCAAACCCGAGCAATTGCAGGCATTAACACCAGACAAAGCGAATGCCTTTTACATTGCCAAGCTACCATTGGCCATTCAGGACACCGACCCGGATTATCCTGCGATGACGCTGGCCAACTTTTTGCTTGGTTCCTCCGAGACCTCCAGACTCTGGATGCGCGTGCGAGAAAAAGAAGGTCTGTCCTATAACGTTCGCAGCAGCCTGACGGCCTCGGCTTTCGAACCCAACGCTAATTGGACCGTTTATGCGATTTTTGCCCCTGAAAACAGGCTGCGTGTCGAGACCGCGATCAAGGAGGAGCTTGCGCGCGCCGTCAGCGAAGGCTTTACTGAAACCGAGGTCAAAGATGGTATCAGTGCGCTGTTGAATTTACGAAAGCTTTCTCTGGCGCAGGATGCAACGCTTGCAACGACCTGGAGCACCTACCTCGAACGCAAACGCACCTTCGCCTGGGCCGCACAAATCAACAGCAAAATCGCAGCACTGAAGCCAGAGCAAGTGCACGCTGTACTCAAAAAATACCTCAAACCGGCTGAGTTCAGCAGTGTTGCAGCAGGTGATTTTGAGAAGCAAAAATAACTCTAGTGTTTTTATTTATATCTTTGATTTTTTTAGTTCTGGCTTTATAAAGCTAGAACAAAGGACTTTAAGGAATTTCCGACATGAAAAAAATAATCGCCATATCCCTGACTGCGCTAGGACTAATGGCCAGCGCAAATGTCACGGCCCAATCCAGTTCACGCCTCGATGAGATACTGAAATCAGGCAAATTACGCGTGTGTTCACCAGGCGACTACAAGCCTTTTTCCCTCGCAAAAGCTGACGGAACGTTCGAAGGCATCGATATCGATCTCATCCAGTCCGCCGCTAAGGCTCTGGGCGTTCAGGTTGAAATGGTTAAATCCAGTTGGCCGAAACTGCTTGATGACTTCACAGAAAAATGCGACGTTGCGGTAGGTGGCATTTCGACCTCAACCGATCGCGCCAAACGCGTAGGCTTCATGACCGCTTACATGGTTAACGGTAAAGCACCCATTGCCTTGTGCACCAACGCTGCAAAATTCCAGACTGTGGCAGACATCAACAAACCGACTGTTCGCGTCATCACCAATCCAGGTGGTAGTAACGAAAAATTCGTACGTGCGAATCTGCCTGACGCCAAGGTTACGGTCTATAACGACAACGTCACAATTTTTGATGAAATCGTCAAAGGTAACGCGGACGTCATGATCTCTGAATCTGTCGAAACCATTGTGCAATCAAAAGCCAAGCCAACCCTGTGTGCAATCAATCCGGACAAGCCTTTGCAATATGGCGAAATGACCTACCTGCTGCCCCGCGGAGATTTGCCGATGAAGGCCTGGTTCGATACCTGGATCCATCTGAATAAAGCGTCCGGCGAATACACCAAAACAGTTGATAAATGGTTGAAATAAAAAGTTGAAAGAGGAAATAAAAAACGGGTGCGACATATATTCGCACCCGTTTTTTTGTTAACCATCCTGACCAGGACGCTACAGCCTGCTAAGAGAAAAACTCTTTCACACGGTCCGTCCAGGACTTGCTCTGAGGCGAATGACGCTCGCCACCATCGCTGAGTGAGGCTTCGAACTGTCGCAGGATCGCCTTTTGCTCTTCGCTCAGGCGCACGGGTGTCTCAACCACCACGTGGCAATACAGGTCGCCGGGATAGGCTGCGCGCACACCTTTGACACCCTTGCCACGCAAGCGGAAAGTCTTGCCTGATTGCGTACCATCGGGAATGGTAATTTCAGCCTTGCCATTGAGGGTTGGAACCTGAATATCCCCACCCAGGGCAGCGGTGGTAAATGGAATCGTCAGCTCGCAATGCAGATCATCGTTTTCACGCTGGAATATCTTATGCTCTTTGATGTTGATCTCAACGAACAAATCACCCGGTGGACCACCATTAATGCCTGGCTCTCCATTGCCTGATGAGCGAATGCGCATACCGTCATCGATTCCGGCAGGAATTTTGACCTGCAGGGTTTTGTTACGACGAGTACGACCTACGCCATCGCACGAGACGCAAGGATCGGTAATTTCTTTACCGTTTCCGTGACAGGTCGGACAAGTCTGCTGAACACTGAAAAAACCTTGTTGCATGCGAACCGCACCCGCACCACCGCAAGTGCGGCAAGTTTTGGGTGAGGTACCTGGCTTGGAGCCACTGCCTTTACAGATTTCGCAATTTTCCCAGCTGGGCACACGAATCTCGGTATCAAAACCGTTGGCCGCTTGCTCGAGCGTAATTTCCATGCCGTACTTGAGATCGGCACCACGATAGACCTGAGGACCGCCACCACCGCCTCGACGCTGGCCACCAAAGATCTCGCCAAATATATCGCCGAAATTATCAGCAAAGCCACCACCACCGCCCATGCCTGCGGCATTGGGATCAACTCCTGCGTGACCATACCGGTCATAGGCCGCGCGTTTATTTTCATCTGAGAGAATTTCATAGGCCTCTTTGGCCTGTTTGAATTTTTCCTCAGCTTCTTTACTGTCCGGATTACGATCCGGATGATATTTCATGGCCAGCTTTCGGTAGGCCTTTTTTAACTCATCATCTGACGCGTTTTTGGCGACACCAAGGATTTCATAAAAGTCGCGTTTTGTTGCCATGGTCTTAAGGCTCAATAATTAGGACAAAAAAACTCGCCCGGTTGCTCTAAAAGAGCCCCGGGCGGGTCAGCATCATACTAAGCGCTTCATTTGCCGTCGCGCTTGACTTCTTTAAAGTCAGCGTCGACAACATTGTCATCAGCTGGCTTGGCACCTGCACCGGCCTGACCGGCATCACCTGCCGCACCCGCAGCAGCGGCCTGAGCAGCTTGCGCATCGGCGTACATTTTCTCACCCAGCTTTTGCGAAGCTGTCGAGAGTGCCTCGACCTTGGCATCGATCTCAGCCTTGTCAGCATTGTTTTTCAAGGCCTCCTCGACTGCGGCGATTGCAGCTTCGATCGCAGTCTTTTCAGACTCTTCGAGCTTGTCTGCATACTCTGTCAGCGACTTGCGTGTGGCATGCACCAGACCATCAGCGCTGTTGCGCGCCAGGGCCAGCTCAGCCAAACGGTGATCTTCCTCGGCATTCGCTTCAGCGTCCTTCACCATCCGTTGAATTTCTTCTTCGGTCAGACCAGAGTTAGCCTTAATGGTGATCTTGTTCTCTTTGCCCGTACCTTTGTCTTTTGCAGAGACATGCACGATACCGTTGGCATCAATATCAAAGGTGACCTCAATCTGTGGTGTACCACGTGCTGCGGGTGGAATACCCTCAAGATTGAATTCGCCCAGCGTCTTGTTGCCGGCAGCAATTTCGCGCTCGCCTTGGAACACTTTAATCGTTACAGCTGGCTGATTGTCATCGGCCGTTGAAAACACCTGCGAGTGGCGGGTCGGGATCGTAGTGTTCTTGGTGATCATCTTGGTCATGACACCGCCCAGCGTCTCGATACCGAGAGACAAGGGGGTCACATCCAGGAGCAAGACGTCTTTACGGTCACCTGACAAGACCGAACCTTGAATCGCAGCGCCTGCGGCCACTGCTTCGTCAGGGTTTACGTCTTTACGTGGATCACGTCCAAACAACTCTTTAACTTTTTCCTGCACTTTTGGCATACGGGTCATACCGCCAACCAGGATGACATCGTCAATTTCGCTGACTTTTACGCCTGCGTCCTTGATCGCCATTTTGCAGGGGTCCATGGTGCGAGCGATCAGCTCTTCCACCAATGACTCGAGTTTGGCGCGTGTCATCTTGATGTTCAGGTGTTTAGGTCCTGAAGCATCAGCGGTAATGTAGGGCAAGTTGATTTCAGTTTGTTGAGCCGAAGACAACTCGATCTTTGCCTTTTCTGCAGCTTCTTTCAGACGCTGCAATGCCAGTACGTCTTTTGACAGATCGACACCCTGATCTTTCTTAAATTCAGCAATCACATACTCAATGATGCGCTGGTCGAAATCTTCACCGCCCAGGAAGGTATCGCCGTTGGTCGACAATACTTCGAATTGTTTCTCACCATCTACGTCGGCGATTTCGATGATCGAAATATCAAACGTACCACCGCCCAGGTCGAACACAGCGATCTTGCGATCACCCTTTTCGCTCTTGTCCATACCAAAAGCCAGCGCTGCTGCAGTGGGCTCATTGATAATGCGTTTGACATCCAGACCAGCGATGCGACCTGCATCTTTGGTTGCCTGACGCTGACTGTCATTGAAGTAGGCAGGTACCGTAATCACGGCCTCAGTGACTTCTTCGCCAAGGAAATCCTCGGCAGTCTTTTTCATTTTGCGCAAAACATCAGCCGCGACCTGTGAAGGAGCAAGCTTTTTGTTCTGAGCCTCAACCCAGGCATCGCCATTGTCAGCTTTGACAATTTTGTAAGGCATCAAATGGATGTCTTTCTGGACTGCGTCTTCGCTGAATTTGCGTCCAATCAGACGCTTGACAGCATAGAGCGTGTTGGTTGGATTCGTGACAGCCTGACGTTTTGCAGGTGCGCCAACCAACGATTCACCGTCCTCCATATAGGCGACGATTGAAGGTGTCGTGCGTGCGCCTTCTGCGTTTTCGAGAATTTTGACCTGGCCGCCATCCATCACTGCTACGCAGCTATTAGTGGTTCCAAGGTCGATACCGATAATCTTGCTCATGTTTATTACCTTTTTCAAATTCAGAATTGGGTGAAATACTTATATGGGTAGTATCTGGGGTGCTTTTTCGCTATTTCAAGCCTGAAAACTGTCTTTTTGACTTAAAAACGATCAAAAGCACCCGGTTAATGAAGAGAACTACACCGGTAAAAGTTGACAGGCTCAGGCGGCTACAGTCACCAGCGCAGGACGCAACACGCGATCAGCAATCAGATAGCCTTTCTGTAAGGTCTGGATCACTGTGTTGGACTCCTGATCAGGTGTGGGCACGCTGGCAATGGCCTGATGATGATGCGGATCAAACTTGGTGCCTTTTTCAGGTGAAATTTCTTTCAGGTGATTACGCTCAAAACCGCTGACAAGCTGTTTAAGCGTCATTTCGATCCCGTCGCGCATGTTTTCAGTGGTCTGCTCAGTCAAGGCCAAAGCAGCTTCAAGGCTGTCTTTGACAGGCACCATACTTTCCGCAAAGGACTCAATACCAAACTTGCGGGCTTTGGACACCTCTTCCTGAGCACGACGACGGACGTTTTCCATCTCGGCATGGGCACGCAGAACCTGATCGCGTTGCTCTGAAACCTGAGCCTGTGCGACAGCCAGTTCCGCCTGCAACTGCGCCAGCGGATCGAGCTGCTCGGCGGGCTCGCCGTTTTGAGCTGCCTGAGCTGAGTCTGCTTGGGGATTGGCGTCAGCCGAATCGTGAGGGGACGTCATTGAACTTCTCCAGAAAAAAGCATGATTAGCCTTTGATATGAGGGTAAAAACCACGGATTCAAGGGCTAAACGTGTAAAAAATGCTGCTTTTTACTGGTTTTGACTAAACACCAGACAAAGATACCTAATCAGTCCTGAGCATGCTCCACGCCGATTGGCCAGCCCTGTAACTGGGACTGAACAAGATTTGCCAGAGACTCAATCCAGGCAGAATCGTCATTCAAGGCAGGAATATAACGGAAGCGTTTGCCACCCGCATGCATAAACGTTTCGCAAACCTCGACCTGGATTTCCTCCAGTGTCTCAAGACAATCGGCTAAAAACCCCGGACAGACAATATCCACCTCGGTTATGCCTTCTTTGGCAAGCTTTTTCAAGGTCGGCTCAGTGTAGGGCTCAAGCCATTTTGCCGGTCCAAACCTGCTTTGGAACGTGACCTGATAGTCGTCAGCCTGCAGCCCCAGGTATTGCGCCAGCGCATGGGCCGTTTCGTAGCTGTCCCGGCAATAGGGATCCCCCATTTCGACACACTGCCTGGGCAGACCATGAAAACTCATGATGAGCTTTTGAGGGCGGCCATGTGCCTGCCAATAAGCGGCAATTTTGTCACCCAAAGGTTTAATGAATAAAGGCTCTGTGTGGAAACGCTTGATAAAACGCAGGGCTGGCTGATTGCGCAGATGACCCGCAACGCGCATGGCTTCATCGACAACCGTGGCAGTCGTGCTCGAGGCATATTGAGGGTAAAGCGGCACAATCAGCATATGCTCACAGCCCTTATCGCGCAGTTTAAGCATGGCGCTTTCAATCGAAGGCTGGCCATAGCGCATCCCCGTCTCAACTTCAACATCCAAACCACGCGAAGCTAAAACAGCACGAACACCAGCCACCTGACGCTGGGTGTAGACCATCAGAGGTGAGCCCTCCTCCGTCCAGATGCTGGCGTAACGCGGCGCGAGTTTGCGAGGCCGTGCCATCAGGATCGGACCATTGAGTATCGGCCACCATAATAATTTGGGGATTTCAATCACACGCGGATCGGAGAGAAACTCACGCAGGTAACGGCGAATCGCAGGAGCGGTTGGAGCCTCGGGCGTTCCAAGGTTGACCAGCACAACGCCAACACGGCCCGTCTGACGCGACTCGGGCCAGGCAATAAAGCGGGAATTCCGCGACAGATCACGTTTAGGTTCAGGCCAGAAGCGCATGCAGGGAGACTTTAAAAATGATTAAAAACCGCCCTGCCCAACACACGCGGCAAAGCGTTCAGAAAAAACTAGGAGCGCTCAGTATAGTGATGGCTCAGCGCGTTAGACAGCAAGCGCGAAGTGATGTCGACAATCGGTATCACCCGCTCATAAGCCATACGCGTGGGGCCAATCACGCCCAAAGTCCCTACGATACGACCATCCACGCCATAGGGTGCGGTAATCACCGAAAGGTCTTCGGTCGGTACAAGGGTGGAATCACCACCAATATATATCTGTACGCCCTGTGCACGGTTCGAAACATCGAGCAATTGCAACAGATCCGTTTTCTTTTCAAACAAGGAAAAGGTTTTACGCAAACGATCCATGTCCGAGGCAAGCTCATTGACATCAAGCAATTTGCGCTCACCAGAGATCACCACGCTTTCGACCTCGTCAGCCGCCTCGGTCCCCGCATCCACTGCGGCTTGCATCAAACGCGACATGTCCTCTTGCAAACGCGCAAGCTCACTGGCAAGGGTCAAGCGCACCTCGGCAAATGATTTACCGGCAAAATTATGATTGAAGAAATTAGCGGCTTCGATCAGAGCCGAACTGGTGTAATCGCGTGGTGTCAGCAAGATCCGGTTTTGTACATCCCCATCCGGGGTGACGATAATCAACAGGATGCGTTTTTCAGAAAGGCGGATAAATTCAATCTGGCGAAAGACCTGCGTGCGTCGCGGTGACAACACAACACCCGCGAACTGGGTGAGGTTTGAGAGCAACAGCGCGGCAGCATTAATGGCGCGCGCGGGATCCGCGGCAGGTTGCAGGTCACGCACATCAGTTGTGGGCAGTAACTCAACAGGCTGCGCCGAGAGCATGGTGTCAACAAAGAGGCGGTAGCCCCGCGGTGTCGGAACCCGGCCGGCAGAGGTGTGGGGGCTATGGATCAGCCCGAGCTCTTCGAGATCAGACATCACATTGCGAATCGTCGCGGGCGATAAATCAAACATTTTCGAGAGCGTGCGAGAACCTACCGGCTGGCCGTCATCGATATAACGCTCAATCAAAGCTTTTAATAGTGTGCGTGCGCGTTCATCCATCATGATGCTATTTTACAGTGACCGACTCTATAATCGGTTAGTTTTTCTCAAAGTGGACTTGCCATGCATTTTCCGGTTATTGCACTCGTTGGTCGATATCAGGACTCTGGACTGCACGCCCCCCTGCGTGCGCTAGGTAAGCTACTGACACAGGAAGGATGCAAAGTTTTACTTGAGGCCGAGACGGCCCGGCACACAGGTGTCACAGAATACCCAAGCGCCACCTTCGCCGATATCGGCGCGCATGCCAGTCTGGCTATCGTCATGGGTGGCGATGGCACCATGCTCGGGGCTGCCCGCCACCTCGCTCCCTTTGATGTCCCAGTTGTCGGGATCAATCACGGTCGCCTGGGCTTTATTACCGACATTCCCGTGGAGGACGCTCCACAGGCACTCAAAGCGCTGCTTGCGGGCCAGTTCGCCACAGAAAAACGTATGCTTCTGACTGGCAGTGTCTGGCGTGGCGAGGCTGAGATGTTTGCAGCCACGGCACTCAACGATGTGGTGCTCAGTCGCTCCGGTCGGGGTGGAATGATCGAAGTACGGGTCGAAATCGGCGATAGTTACATGTATACCCTGCGCGCAGATGGTCTGATCGTTGCGACACCTACAGGCTCTACTGCCTACGCGCTCTCCTCGGCGGGTCCGATCCTGCACCCCGAAGTCGATGCCTTGGTGCTGGTTCCTGTCGCACCGCAGACTCTTTCCAATCGCCCGATTGTCATCCCTACCGATAGCGTGTTGAACATGACTCTGACTGCGATGGGACGGGCCGAGGCAGCCTCAAGCGTGCATTTTGATATGCAGACCTGGTCTGACCTGCAATCAGGCGATCGCATCGTGGTGCAGCGCGCCCCGCACACCATCCGGTTCCTGCACCCGACAGGCTACAGTTTCTTTTCAACCCTGCGCCGCAAGCTTGACTGGAATCGCATGCCAAGGTCCGGACCGGACGGGGAATAACACATGCTGCGCGCACTACACATCCGTGATTTTGTAATCGTGGCTGAGGCTGATATTGCTTTTGATCAGGGTTTCACAGTTTTTTCTGGTGAAACAGGCGCAGGCAAATCCATATTGATTGATGCGCTTGCACTTACTCTTGGCGGACGTGCTGACTCCAGCGTCTTGCGCACGGGTGCGACGCGCGCAGAGATCAGCGCTGTATTTGACACGCCCGATTCGCTTGTATCCTGGCTCACAGAACATGACCTGCAAGCAGAAAACGAACTCATTCTCAGACGCGTCATTGACAGTCAGGGCCGCAGCCGTGCCTACGCTAACGGGTCAGCAGTCACAGCGACGCAGTTGCGTGAGATCGGCGAATATCTGATCGATATTCATGGCCAACATGCCCATCAAAGCCTGTTGCGTGCGGAAAATCAACGCGATCTGCTTGATGCGCATGGTAATCACCAGACTCTGCGCCAAAATGTACTGACCGCCTGGAAAGCCTGGCGCACAGTAGAACGACAACTTGCACTCAGCGAGCAAGACGCAAGCACTCTGGCTGCCGCGCGGGACAAACTGGACTGGCAACTCGCCGAGCTTGATCGGCTCGGCATCCGCGCAGGAGAATGGGAGGAGATTTCAGCCGAACATACCCGGCTGGCAAATGGTCAGTCATTACTCGATGGTGCGGCTCAAACGCTGGCAAGCCTCGATGACGACGAGACCTCGCTTCACCAGCGGCTCTCACAAGCAGTCCATCGTATCGGTCAACTACTCAAACACGACCCGAATTTACAAACTGTGCATGATGCGCTCGACTCTGCCAGTATCGCCGTCAACGAAGCGATCTCTGACCTCAACACCTATCTGTCTCATGCAGAGCTTGATCCCGAAAGACTGGCGATCGCAGAAGAGCGTATGCGTCTAATTTTTGATATGGCGCGTAAATTCAAAATCGAGCCTGAGCAATTGTTCGCGTTTCACGAAAAACTTCGCGCAGAGCGCGCTGCGCTCGAAGCGACGAGCGACACTGAAGCGCTAAAAGCCCAAGCCAAAGTACTCGAAACGACTTACCGTAAAGCCGCCCAAGCGCTGAGCAGCGCACGAAAAAAAGCAGCAGCCGAACTATCGGAGCTCGTCACCCAAGCGATGCAAACGCTGGCCATGCAAGGCGGCTTGTTCAGTGCCAACGTAACAGAAACAACACCGGGTGCACACGGTCAGGACCTCATCGAATTTCAAGTAGCCGGACATGCCGGAACACCTCCCCGCCCCCTGGCAAAAGTCGCCTCGGGCGGTGAACTTGCCAGAATTTCACTTGCACTGTCTGTCATTGCAAGCCGTGCGGCACGTGTGCCGACACTGATCTTTGATGAAGTCGACAGCGGTATTGGCGGGGCGGTAGCCGAAGTTGTCGGCAACCTGTTGCGCGAACTAGGCGCTCGTCATCAGGTGCTTTGCGTCACACACTTGCCACAGGTAGCCGCACGGGGCCAAAGGCATTTTCAGGTAAGCAAAAAAATGGTGGGGCAAACCACGGAGTCACGCATCACTGCCCTGGAGAACCAGGGGCGCATTGAGGAAATCGCACGCATGCTTGGCGGAGTGAAAATCACCGCCACAACCATGCAGCATGCAGAGGAAATGCTGCAGGACTAAACTAGCTGCCGCGTGCATTACAAGCGGCGCAAACGCCATAGAGCACCATTGCATGGCTTTCAAGTAAAAAACCATTGGTTTTGGCAACCTGGTGCTGACGCTTTTCAATTTCTGCGTCAGAAAATTCGGCGACTTTACCGCAGTGTGTGCAGATCAGGTGATCATGGTGCTCACCATCATTGAGTTCAAAGATCGCTTTCCCACCATCGAACTGACTTCGGGACAGGATACCGGCCTGCTCAAACTGTGTCAGCACTCTGTAAACCGTAGCTAAACCAATATCAACACTTTCGCCAATGAGGACACGATAGACATCTTCGGCACTCAGATGACGCTGACCGGATTTATGGAAAATATCGAGGATTTTCAAGCGGGGAAATGTTGCCTTCAAGCCAACATTTTTAAGGTCGCTCTGGTCGTTTTCGGTTTGCAAGGCTATCCCCTGGCGTTAGAACCATACTCGGTCAAATTTGGTCTAAATCGGTCTATAAAGCGATTTTAGACTCAAAACCACCCACGACAGACCCTGTAAACCTTTATGATAGCGTTTTGGTTATTTTTCCAACAGAGGTCTGCTGTGGCAACGTTCCGCCCTATTGTTTCCAAACTGCCCGCCACCTTGGCTCTGGTTGCTGCCATGACCATCCTGACAGGCTGCGAGTCCTCCCGCTGGGGATTTCCTTATCGCAATAGCGTTCAGCAAGGCAACTGGATCACTAAGGATCAGGTTGGCATGCTGCGTGAGGGGATGTCACGCGAGCAAGTTAAATTCGCTCTCGGCACACCAACACTGACGAGTGTTTTGCATAGCAATCGCTGGGATTACCCGTATTATTTTCGTTCTGGTAATGGCAAGGTTGAAGAGCGCATCCTGACGGTCTTTTTTGACAACAACCGGCTGGCTTCATGGAAAGGTGATGAGCAGCCAGAGCTGCAGCCCTTCCAGCTCGCCAAAGAAGAAGTCGGTATTTCGCAACGAGAAGCTGCGCAACTCAAACTTGATGCGACGCGTGCTGCGAATGATGCAGGTCTACCTGGTGAGACGCTGTTGGCTCCTGGCCTGACTCTGGGTGAAACCATACAGGATGTCTCTGTCTCGGACCCGGCTGCCCTGCCTGGTGCTCCTGACGATGCTCCGATGCCTCTCGAATAACTGATCTCAATCACCAGAAAAGAGTTTTACATGATGCGAATAGCAATTGCCGGTGCCAGTGGCCGTATGGGCCGTATGCTGATCGAGGCCGTCACACAATCAAGCGATCTCACTCTTACCGTGGCGCTCGATCAAAGCGCCAGCCCAATGCTAGGCCAGGATGCCAGCGCGTTTCTTGGAACGCAGAGCGGCGTGCTGATCACGGACCAACTATCTGCACTGAGCCAGGCTGACTGCCTGATCGACTTCACACGCCCAGAGGGCTCACTCCTGCATCTGCAAGCGTGTGTCGAGCACCGTGTCAAGATGGTGATTGGCACAACCGGTTTTGATGAGTCGGGTAAAGCAGCTATTGCCAAAGCGGCCGAGTCCATCGCGGTTGTATTCGCACCCAACATGAGTGTAGGCGTCAATGCCACGCTCAAATTACTAGACATGGCTGCCCGTATTTTGAACTCTGGCTACGATGTTGAGGTTTTTGAAGCACACCACAAACACAAGGTCGATGCGCCTTCAGGTACAGCCCTCAAAATGGGGGAAGTCATCGCCGAGGCCTGGGGCAAACCGCTGGAGGAAATTGCAACCTGGACACGTCACGGTCATACAGGACCGCGCGAAACAGGCACAATTGGATTCTCGGTAGTGCGCGGCGGCGATATCGTTGGTGACCATACAGTCTACTTTTGTGGCACTGGCGAACGTATCGAGATCACCCACAAATCAAGCAGCCGTGCCGGCTATGCCGAAGGTAGCCTGCGCGCAGCGCGCTTTTTAGAGGCCAAACCAGCGGGTTTGTTTGATATGCAAACTGTATTGGGACTTTAAGGGCTGGTGCCAGAGATCACGACAGGTTCGATTTCAAGCGCCACACCAAACTGCGCCAACACACTTTGCTGGATGGCTGCCGCCAAAGCAAGCAACTCTGATGCGGTGGCTTGACCGTAATTAACCAAGACCAGTGCCTGACGATCATGGACACCCACGCGTGCTGATCGTTTACCTTTCCAGCCGCAGCGTTCGATTAACCAGCCAGCAGCGAGCTTGAAGCTGCCGTCTGCCTGCGGATAGGACACGATATCCGGAAAACGAAGCTCTAAGGCGCTGAACTGAACGGCTGGAACAACAGGGTTTTTAAAAAAACTGCCTGCATTACCTAAGACAGCAGGATCAGGCAGTTTTGTTCGGCGAATATCACAGATGGCATCGAAAATTTGTTGGGCTCGAATCTGCCCGGGCTCAGTATTTTTCAAAACAGGATGACGCAACAAATCTGGATAGCTCAGCACAGGCTGCCAGGGTCTGGGCAAACTGAATCTGACACTTACGATCAGCCACTGCCCGGGGCCAGAACGTTTAAACATACTATCCCGGTATTTGAAGCCGCACGCTTCGCGCTCAAACGTCACCAGACGCGCCTCGGGTATATGCCAGGCCGTGACAGACTCCACTCTCGAGTCCAGCTCCACACCGTAGGCGCCGATATTTTGTACAGGAGCGGCACCGACCGTACCGGGTATCAAGGCAAGATTTTCAAGGCCATCCCAGCCCTTGCTAACCGCAGTTGTCACAAACGCATGCCAGTTTTCACCTGCTGCGACATCAAGGATCCAGGCATCCGCACGCTGTTCGACGAGTGTGATCCCTTTGAGTTGCACGCGTGCAACCAGTTGCTCAAGCTGAGCCGGCAACACAAGGTTACTGCCCCCACCCAGCACCACAACCGGCGCAGACTGGCGGGCTAATTCCGAGAGCGCAGGTAGCTGACTGAGATTGTAAATATCCGTCACTCGCTTAGCCTGACAGGCTAGGCCGAGCGTATTCATGGCAGAAAGATCAACTGCATTGACAGCTGGATTGACGTTAGGCAATAAGGACATCGATCGGAGACGGTGAGGAATTTGTATCAGGTTTGACAGGGAGCAAAAAAATTTGCTATAGTCTTGGTCTTCGCTAATAGTACTTGATCTATTAAGCGCGGCGGACATGATTTAAATCATGTCAATTTCTAAAAGTTATTGCGATTGACAAGTAGTTTAAAACTGAGATGTTTTAATTACGCGGCAGCCCTCGCTAGAATTTTTTAGATCTGTCGCAGCAAAATTTTTCGTGTATAATTTGCGACTTCTCAAGCGGGAGTAGCTCAGTTGGTAGAGCGCAACCTTGCCAAGGTTGAGGTCGAGAGTTCGAGACTCTTCTCCCGCTCCAAATTCCATAAAGGGGGATGCACAAGTTGCTTCCCCCTTTTTCGATTTTGCACTGGCGCAATGGCAGAGTGGTTATGTAGCGGATTGCAAATCCGTCAAGCTCGGTTCGATTCCGGGTTGCGCCTCCAGCACTTACGGTTATGATCCAGTCTCGTTTTTGCCTCTCCTTTAGGCGGACTGCTGTCAGATGCCCACAACCTCCAACCCACAATCTCAAGCTTCCAAAATCACAGCACCAGTGATTTCGCGTGCGCTCGCCATACGCATATTTATAAGCTTTGCGGCTGGATATTTCATCTCTTACGCGTTGCGCTCGGTCAATGCCGCACTCGCTCCCCTGCTTGCGGCAGACTTGAATTTATCAGCGGGCGATCTCGGCTGGCTTTCCTCTGCCTTTTTTCTCTCTTTTACCGCTATGCAAATACCGCTGGGTATCTGTCTGGATCGCTACGGAGCACGGCGTACCGAGTCCTGTTTACTTTTGATTGCAGCAGTGGGGGCACTGGTAATTTCGCTTGGTCACTCGCTTTGGATGGTATCGTTTGGACGCATGCTGATAGGCCTGGGCGTTGCTGCGTGCCTGATGGCACCCTACTCCTACTTTAGACGCAGCTTTGCGGCAAACCGACAGGCACAGCTTGCGATGTGGATGCTGATTGCGGGTACTTCAGGTGCGTTGCTCGCCACGCAACCCGCCCTGATACTCGCGCAATGGATTGGTTGGCGCCAGTTTTTTGTCTTTGCGGCCGTAGTGCTTCTGATTGCAGCAACGTCTGTGTTTTTATGGACGGGCGATCACGACCGCCAGACTGCGACACAAATCGCAAGCAACCCCCCCGTCAGTTTTCTGAGTCTGCTGACCGACCCTCTGATGTTGCGAGTGATCCCGACAACCATATTTTTCTCTGGCGGCTTTGCCGCTTTACAGTCACTTTGGGCGGGCCCCTGGCTGACGCAAGTTTTAAAGATGACGCCCGCGCAGGCTGGCGAACATCTGTTTTATTTCAACGCAGCCTTACTCGTGAGCTATATCGCCATGAGCCTGATTAGTCCAAGGCTGGAAAAACGGGGCATCTCGCTTGCACGGCAATCTCTGATTGCCTTCGTATGGTTTCCCCTCTGCCTAGGCACCATGTTGTTCTGGCAGACAACTGAGGCCTGGGTGATGTGGCTCGTGCTCGCACCCGGTGTTCCAGCCGTCATTCTGATGCAGACTCAGACTGCGCTGGTGTTCCCTCGTCATCTGGCTGGACGCGTACTCACTACTTTCAATCTGGTGATGTTTGGTGGTGCGTTCTGTATCCAGTGGGGGATCGGCTTACTCGCTGATTTATTTGCTGCGTTGAAATTTAATCCGCAGTCGGCTCTTACCCTGGCCTTTGCTTGTCTGGTCGTGTTGCAATTGTCTAGCCTTGCCTGGTTTCTTATGCGTCGTAACGCTGCGACAGCGATTCAACACTCAACCTAGGGAATTAGACCAATGGATCAATCGGTACTCGATGCCTTAAAGCGCTGGCCTAATGTCCCAGCGGTCTATGGCTGGCTCTCTCTCTCTGCCCGGGGCGAGTGGCGTCTTCACCCGCTGGGCGATGCGCAGAACGGAGGTCCAGGCAAGGGGATTACCAACCCGCAGATTCTCGGTTTTATGGGACGTAATTACACAAAGGAACCAGATGGGAAATGGTTTTTTCAAAATGGTCCCCAGCGCGTCTATGTCAGACTCGATGCAGCGCCCTATGTCGCCCATCTTGAACCTGACTCAGGATCGCTTATTACGCACAATGGGCTGATGATTGAACGTGTCTATGCCTGGTTTACGGATGAAACAGGCCAGCTCTACGCTGAGACTGAATTAGGTGCGGTCAGGATCGATGATCGGGATCTGTTGACACTGGTGCAGGTGCTTGAAACCTCAGACGGCTTAAATTTTCTGGAGGCGCTGGAAACCGCAGCGCTTGAAACTGCAGCGCTTGACACTGAAAGTACCCCTCCAATCCTGCTGGTTTCAGAGCCAGGCGGCCATTACAACGCCTTAAAAACTCCTGTGTTTTGTTACAGAATTTTGCAGCAAGCGATCCCAGAAAGATTAGGTTTCATTAAAAATCCTCAGGCAGAGACAATTGCCCCGCAAGTGTCCTAGAATATGTACCTATGAGCCAAGATGCCGAGTTCTATTTCCCTGCACCACGTCTGCAAAAATTTTGTAGCCAGTGCGCGACGCCCATCACCCGCCGCATCCCGCCCGGTGATAACCGGGAGCGGGACTTATGCGAACACTGCGGCGCTATTCACTACCAAAATCCGCGACTCGTCGTAGGCACGATGCCAGTCTGGCAGGACAAAGTCCTGCTCTGTTTACGGGCAATCGAGCCGCGTGCGAATTTCTGGACGCTACCGGCAGGATTTATGGAACTCGCCGAAACGCTCCCCGAGGGCGCTGCGCGTGAAACCCAGGAAGAAGCTGGAGTCAAAATAAAACTCGGCGGACTCTACACTGTCATCGATATCCCGCATGTCGATCAGGTCCACGTTTATTTTCTGGCCGAGGCACTAGGCCCCGAACTCGACCCAGGCCCTGAAACTCTCGAAGCTCGCTGGTACGGCTTTGATGAAATTCCGTGGGACAATCTCGCGTTTAAATCGGTCTCCACCACGCTGAAACACTATCTCAGCGACCGTGTGTCTGGCGAGTTTCCAACGCATCACTACGCGCTTGGCGGCCCAAAACAGCACGAGTAACAGACCCGTGTCGTCGCTAAAACTGGTCTGGCTCGATTCCGACACACCCTTTCCTGATCCAACTCAAGCACTTAGCCAGCCAGCTGGCCTGCTCGCCGCCGGTGCTGATCTGGCAATCCCCAGGTTACGCCTGGCCTACAGCCAGGGGATTTTCCCTTGGTTTCAGGAGGGGGAACCTATCCTCTGGTGGTCCCCCGATCCACGCATGGTACTCAAATGCGAGGCGTTTCACCCCTCACACTCCCTGCGTAAACGACTGCGTCAGATCGCTCGTCAGCAGCAACAAGGCAATTTCGATGTCGTGGTTCGCGTCGATCACGCTTTATCCAGCGTCATGCAGGGTTGCGCCAGAACCGATGCTGACGGTCGGGCTCAAACCTGGATCACGCGCGACATGCAACTCGCCTACCTGGCCTGGCATTTTGCCGGACAGGTCCACAGCGTCGAAACCTGGATACAAGGCAAGCTAGTCGGTGGTCTTTACGGTGTTAGTCTGGGTAAGATGTTTTATGGTGAATCGATGTTCAGTCACGCAACAGATGCCTCCAAGATCGCCCTAGCGCATCTGGTCAATTTTTTGAGCAAACAAGGTGTTCAATGGATAGATTGCCAAATGCAAACAGATCATCTGGGCAGACTTGGAGCCGCGCCGGTTTCACGCGAGATGTTTATTGAACACGTCAGGCAGACCAGTGCACAGCCCAGCATCAATTGGTCTGCCGGTTGGCTGGACCATGAAGGCAATTTGCACGCGGACGTGTAATATCCAACTCACACACCAGACACAGTAATGCGCGCCTTGTTCTGACATGAGCAGACTCAAAGAACTCCCTTTTTCTACGCTGCAGTTTTATGCAACAGCCCCCTATCCGTGCAGCTATCTGCCCGACCGGGAGGCGCGTTCGCAAGTCGCAGCGCCCGGCCACCTCATTCACACAGATACCTATTCACAGTTAGTCGATGAAGGATTCAGACGAAGTGGTTTGTTTACCTATCGGCCACATTGTGATGACTGCAAAGCATGCATTCCCGTCAGAGTGGATGTCGAGCACTTCACCCCCAACCGCTCCCAGTTACGCAGCACTCGCCGGCATAGAAATTTACGACCACTGGTGGCGGAGCTCGCCTGGTCAGAAGAGCATTACAAACTCTACGCACGCTATCAAACGATGCGCCATCCAGGTGGTGGCATGGATGAGGACAGCCGAGCACAGTACAGCCAGTTTCTTCTGGCTAGTCGCGTCAATACCCGGCTGGTGGAGTTTCGCGAAGAGGACGGAACACTGCGAATGGTCTCAATCATCGATGTCCTTGAGCAAGGACTTTCCTCGGTCTATACGTTTTATGATCCCGATGTAGCTGGCAGCCTGGGTACCTACGGAATCCTCTGGCAACTGGAGCAGTGCAGACAGTTAAAATTACCCTGGCTATATCTTGGATACTGGATCGCTGATAGCCAAAAAATGGCCTACAAATCCAGTTTCAAGCCTGCACAGTATCGATGGGATGAAAAATGGCGTGCGGCGCCGCCCAATACTGGCGGAGTACCTTAAGGCTTTCGAAATATTTCTCCGCAAAAAACATTTCTTTTCCAGACTTTTTAGAGTAGCAGCCTATGTCCATTCTTTTCCAAGCCTATCCTCTCGCGCGCCATGCACTATTTGCCATGGATGCCGAAGCTGCGCACGAAGCAACGCTACTCGCATTGCAAAAAGCCTATGACTGTTCGCTGACAAGAGGACTGATGCGAGACCGTGCTCTCGCACCAACAAAACTGATGGGCTTATCACTGCGCAATCCTGTCGGGTTAGCTGCTGGGCTGGATAAAAATGGGGCTCACGTCGATGCCATGGGTAATCTCGGATTTGGTTTTGTTGAGGTCGGTACTGTCACACCCCGCGCTCAACCCGGTAACCCTAAACCTAGAATGTTCCGTATTCCGCAAGCGCAGGCTTTAATTAATCGCCTGGGCTTTAATAATCTGGGACTCGAAACCTTCCTCGAAAATGTTCAGCGTAGTGAGTTCCGTCAGCAAGGCGGCATCCTGGGACTGAATATTGGCAAAAATGCTGACACCCCGATTGAGCGTGCGGCTGAGGATTATTTGCTTGGTCTCTCGGCTGTCTACCCGTATGCAGACTATATTACGGTGAATATTTCCTCACCCAACACCAAAAATCTCCGCGCCTTGCAAGGTGAGCATGAGCTTGATCAGTTGCTCTCTCAACTCGCGCAAAGACGTTCTGCTCTCGCTCTGCAACATAGCAAGCGGGTACCGCTTGTTGTCAAAATAGCACCAGATCTGTCCGAAGACGAAATCGATACGATCGCTGAGGTTTTACCCAGACACGGAATTGACGGAGTCATTGCAACCAACACTACGCTGGCTCGCAGTGCTGTGACAGGAATGAAATACGCCGATGAAGCAGGCGGCCTATCCGGTGCGCCGCTACACGCCCGCTCACTCGAAGTGATCGCACGTCTGCGCAGCAGCTTAGGACAGGATTTTGCAATTATCGGTGTGGGTGGGGTGATGAACGGCCAGCATGCTGTCGAAAAAATACAAGCTGGCGCCAATGCGGTTCAACTCTATACCGGGCTGATTTATCGCGGTCCAGCGCTTGTGGGCGAATGCGTGAGTGCAATTCGTAACATGTAAAAATTGAATGATAAAAATTCACGCGGGGCGTGAAGTGAAGCACACTAAAATAAAAGGTCACCCGAGGGTGACCTTTTATTGCTTTCTACTTGCTTTCTACAACCTACGGATCAAGAGCAGGCTCAAGCCGTACGGTCACGCTAGCCAAAAATTAGGCAGCGCGGCGAGCACGTGTTGTTGACTTAACGACTTCTGCTGCATCGCCAGCAGCTTTGAACGATGCGTTCGCAGCAGCAGACAGGTTTTTCTCAGCAACTTCAGCAGCTTGTTTAGCGGCTTTGGTCAATGCGTCGAAGGCGCTGGTAGCTTGAGCCATTGAAGACTTGAGCATCGCAACGGCGCTTTCTGAACCAGCAGGAGCGTTTTTGGTGAACTGTTCGATTGCGTCGTTCACGTGTTTCTGACCTTCAGCAACGTGTGACTCGCCTAATTTGGAGAGGTCAGCCTGAACGGATGAAACGATATCGTATACATGCTTGCCGTAAGCCATGGCTTTCTCGGCACCAGGCTGAACCAGACTCTGGGTCAGGGCAGCAGCTTCTTGAGCGTCTTTGACGCTGGAAACTTTTTGTGAAGTCTGTGAAACTTCATCAAGCGTTGCCTTGATGACTTTGAGGTTCAGATCAACCAGTTTCTCGAAACCGGTGAAAACGGTACCCTGGAAAGCCACCAATGTATCGATGGCGGCTTTTTGGCTGTTTAAAACTTGCTGAGGAATCGCTGACATGATGTTCTCCGAGATTCAAATTAAATAAATGTTGCACTGCACAAGTTCTATTGTAAGGGCGAAAATTCGGATGTCAACAACTTTTTGGTGCGTTGCAACAAAAAGACAACAAATTTGACTCGACCTGTACCCTTTTCTCTCCTAGACTGTCACTTTAAGAATATAGGGTGATCTATGCAAAAAAGTTTTTTTAGCTTGCAAGGACTTCAGTCAGCCATTATCAAGAGCATAGTTTGCAGCTTGATGACAATTGGCGGATTAACTGTTGGGGCATTCGCTCAAGCTCAACCGGCCAGCGCCTATCCTAGTAAACCGATCAAGATTATTGTCGGCTTCGCCCCAGGTGGGGGTTCGGATTTTATCGCCCGGATCGTAGCGCAAAAACTCACGCAGCAACTGGGTCAAACCGTTTTTGTTGAAAATCGTCCAGGAGCAGGAGGCAACCTGGGGGCGGAAATCGCCTTGAAAGCGCCAGGCGATGGCTACACCTTGTTTCTGGCCGCCACAAGCTATACGGTTAATGCCAATCTCTATAAATTACCCTTTGATCCGATCAAAGACATCACGGCGATCGCACGCCTGGCAAGCGGGCCTTTCATTATCGCGACCAATCCTAACTTAGCTATCCCAAATCTCAAAGCTCTGGTGGATATGGCTAAAAAAGAGCCCGGGAAATTCAGCTACGCGTCTGCTGGCAGTGGCAGCATCACCCACGTCGCCACAGAGTACTTTTTGACAACGGCGGGCATTGATGTCCTGCACATCCCCTACAAAGGCACTTCCCCGGCACTCACCGATACCATCTCTGGACAGGTACAGTTTATTTTTGGCACCGTAGCCTCGACCATGCCACATGTGCAATCTGGCAAACTCACGGCTCTGGCGGTTACGACTGCGCAGCGTCTGGAGGCCTTACCGAATGTTCCCACCGTGATGGAGTCAGGCTATCCAAATTTTGATGTATCGGTCTGGCATGGTCTGATTGGACCCAAAGGTATTCCTGCAGAAATTGTGCTCAAAATCAATGAGGCTGTTCGCACCGCGTTAAATGACCCTCAGATGACCCAGCAACTGGCCTCTGATGGACTGACGGCTAGCTCAGATACGCCTGAGGAATTTAGCGCCTTGATTGCGCAGGAGGTCTCGCGCTGGGGTGCTTTAGTCAAGGCGCGTGGCATTACCCTCAAATAGCTCAGACGCTTGGCTCACTAGCGTGAGGCACATAACCGAGCGCTTCTGAGATACGTCCCGCGGTTGAGACCAGCTGTTTGATCCAGGTATCCTGCAATCTGCCTGACGGGGCAGAGATCGAGAGACCCGCCACCAGTTTGCCTGTATCGTCATAGATGCCCGCCGCGATACAGCGCACTCCCATTTCAAGTTCTTCGTTATCGCGTGCGTAACCCAACTCCCTGACGCGGGAGAGCTCTTGTTCGAGCTTATCGAGCTCGATGATGCTGTTGCGCGTGCTTCCAGTGAGACCTGTACGTGTTGCATATGACCGTACCTGACGCGGGTCGGCTGCGGATAAAAACAACTTCCCGTTTGAGGTCAAATGCAAAGGTGCGCGCCCTCCAATCGCGCGCACTACCTGCATACCCGAGCGCTCGCTCCAGGCTCGATCGATATACACAATTTCATCACCTTGCTGCACAGACAAATTAACCGTCTGTCCTGTCATTTCATGAAGATCGCGCATGGCGTCTATTGCCGCTTCACGAACGTTCAAACGTCCCCTGACTAGCGAACCCAGCTCAAGCAAACGCATCCCCAACTGATACAAGCCATTGTCAACACGCTCAACGTAACGTGCAAGCACGAGGTCGTTAAGAATGCGATGCGTTGTCGAGGGGTGCAAACCTGTCCTGTGCGCAAGCTCTTTGAGTGTCACAGGGTCAGGTTGGGCTGCAAGCGCATCGAGCAGACAAGTCGCACGCTCCAGGACCTGGATCGCCATGCCTAGGTCACGAGGCGTAATGAGCTCCTGATCTCTTGGGCTTGAGCCGAGGGTCTGCGACATGAGAGTTATCGCTTAGCGGGCGGGTCGTATCGCGCCCCAAGTCGCTCTGCTTCGGCACGCAAAAACTCCAGAGCCTGCGCGGCAAGCAGAGGATCGCCTTTGACGCCAAGCTCGATATGCGGCGAGGCGCCGTTTTCCCCAACCGAAGGCAAACTAAACGCACGCACTCCGGGCCATTTTTGCTCAAGAGCCTCAAGCGCAGGAGTAATACGCGATTCGGGCATACCGTAAACAAGAAAAGAGTGTTCGGCAAGCTGCGTTTTGTGGTGCAAGTGCGCATATCGGGTGTCAAGCATCCACTCAAGCATAGGCCAGGCCATCACAGGGAAACCGGGCACGAAGGTATGGTTCTGGATAAAAAAACCGGGAATCCTGTTGAAGGGATTTGGAACAATTTCAGCGCCCTGCGCAAACATACCCATTTGCAAACGCTGTTTGTTTTCAGGGGTTGTCATATCCGCTGAACCCTGGCCTTTTTCGGCTATTTCAACGCATCGCAATCTGATTTGCTCTGCCGCGTCGGGATGAAGCACCAGAGGCAATCCTAGGGCGGCACCTGCTGCCTGACGGGTGTGGTCATCAGGTGTTGCACCAATACCACCACAGGACAACACAATATCGCCACTGGCGAAACTGCGCTTGAGTGCGGAGGTCAGCAGCTCCCTGTCGTCGGACAATATTTCTACCCAGGAGAGTTGCAAGCCTCGTGCGCTCAGTAACTCTACGACTTTGGAAAAATGTTTATCCTGACGACGACCAGACAAAATCTCATCACCAACAATAATCAAACCGATACGGGAGTTGTTTTGGGTTAAAGCCATCAGTTTTCCTGAGCAATGAAACAGCGTAAGGGAAAAAATTCAAGTCGATATTTCAGCACAAATGACTCTCATTTGGTCAATTACGCTGCGTTGACATTCAATTAACAAGCGTTTTTTCCTGGCGCAGCCGTCGTAACGCCTCGAGTCCGAAATGGGTATAGACCAAGCCAGAAAAAACTGGCAAAAACACCCAGGCAGGCGGGATCAGGTTAATCAGCGCACAAATCAAGCCAATGGTCCAGAAGCCAACATTGTGCCGATTAATCAGTAAACGACGCTCCTGGGCCGTTGCGTGTTCAACAATGGCATCCAGTCGCATCATGCGAGAAAAAGCAAAGGTCCACCAAAAAATCGAAATCAACAGACCAAGGGGCGGGACCAGCCAGAATGGCAAGGTAACAAGCCAACCCAAGGCAAAAAGCAAACTCACCCATATCGCATTCCAGAGACTGACAAAAAAAGACTGTTGCCCCTGCATGCTCAGACCATGATAATCGCGGGCAGATAAATGAGCGATCACCATCGGCATGACACATACGGCGGCTACTGCCAGTCCGAGAATCCCGGAGAGTGGCAACAGGATCGCTACGGCTGTGATCGGGACAATAAACGACTTGAGCGTCATCAGTGAAAACAGTCCCATGGAGAGCAGCCACTGATTCGCCTGAATAATCGTTGAAGACTCGCTGATTTGCTGATCGAGCCAACTGGTGAGCGGACCAAGTGCGATGATCATCAACAAAATCGCTCCGCCCAGCATGATTAAAAATGGCAACAACAAAGCAAACAGCATGCGCGGATGAAGCTGAGAACGCAAAGCGCGTCCGAAGGCTTGCGCGACGCCTGTCAAACCTGATGAATCAATGTTCTCAGGGTGTAGATTGCGATCAGGTGTAAATTTTGGGATCATTTGCGCACCAAGCTTATGCTCGGGAAATACTCAGAGAAGTTATCATAACCATATCCGCGGCACAGCAGCATAACCGTAACAGCACCACAATTTATTAAGCTGATCGACTCATGACAACCTATCTACCAGGAGACCAAGCCTTAACTCAAAGGCTTAATCAACGCGACCCCACGCTAGTGTTGTGTTTCTGCGCAGCCTGGTGCGACACCTGCAAAGAGTATCAGCCCAAATTTGAAAGGCTCAGTACCAGTCATCCCAAGGCAACTTTTGTCTGGATTGATATCGAAGATCACCCGTTGTTACTAGGTGATGAAGATGTTGAAAATTTTCCGACTATTGCCATTCTGCAAGCTAGCGAAATCAGATTTATGGGAACCATACTGCCCCATATCGAACATCTGGACCGGCTAATTCAGGCCATGCAGGCACCTGGAAAAGCCCAGGATACGGAATTGCCTGAGGATTTAGTCGAGATGCTGAAAAACAGCTGAGCGCAAGCGAGACTTGCGCTCAGCTCTTTTTAAATGCTCCACCTAATAACAAGCCCACAGGACGTTTTACACCCAGGGCAGGTTTAGCCGGCGCAGTGACCGCTTGAGCGGCGGCAGCTAATGCGGCAGGTGATGGCTCGTAAGGCTTGGTAAAAAACTCGTCAATCGGTTTTTGTGGGGCGCTATAACGACTAGGTCGTGCTGCGCGCTCGGTTCCACGCTCACTGCTACGCTCACCAAAACGCTCACCCGTGCGCCCACTGCCCGCCTGACGGGCAGGGCGCTCAGCTAACGTGCCGCTTCGGCTCTCGCGAGGTGCAGCGCGCGCGAGCAACTCACCGGGGATGTGCAAAATACCGCGGGGTACGGTAGTTTTGATCAGTTTTTCGATATCAAGCAGGAACTTTTCTTCCGAGGGTGTAAACAATGCGATGGCTTCGCCCTTCGCGCCTGCGCGACCGGTACGGCCGATGCGATGAACGTAGTCCTCGGCGCTATGGGGCAAGTCGTAATTAATCACGCAAGGCACACCCGCGACATCGAGTCCTCGAGCGGCAACATCGGTAGCGACCAGCACCTCGAGCTCTCCGGCTTTGAAGGCCTCGAGGGCTTTCATGCGATCGGCCTGAGACTTATCACCATGGATAGACTCCGCGCTGACGCCGTCGAGTTCAAGCTGTCGGGCAAGCCGGCCACAACCAATTTTGGTGTTGGAAAATACGATCACCTGTTTGAGGCCGCGGGATTTCACGAGATGCACAACGGCCGCGCGTTTAGCGTCACCCGACATCTGGTAGGCGATCTGCGTAACCGTATCGGCCGTCGCGTTGCGATTGGCCACCTCAATCTCAACGGGTGAGTTGAGATAGGTACGACCAAGCTTGCGGATCTCATTACTGAAGGTTGCTGAGAACAGCAAGGCCTGGCGCTGGGCAGGTAGTAAACGGATAATACGATCCAGATCAGGCAAAAAGCCCATATCGAGCATACGGTCTGCTTCGTCAAGCACCAAAATACCGACCTGACTCAAATTGACATTTTTTTGTTCAACGTGGTCCAGCAAACGGCCAGGCGTCGCAATCAACACCTCGCAGCCGTTGCGCAGGGCTTCTTTCTGGGGGCCAATATCCACACCGCCAAACACAACGGTCGAGCGCAAAGGCGTATGGCGACTGTAGCGCTTGACACTTTCGTAGACCTGATCGGCGAGCTCACGGGTCGGTGTCAGTATCAGGGCACGCACCGGATGACGCGCGGGCGAAGCACTGGTGTTGGACAAGGGAATCAAACGATGCAGGATCGGCAGGGTAAAAGCCGCTGTTTTGCCAGTTCCTGTCTGCGCCGCCCCCATCACATCATTGCCCGCCATAATGGAGGGCAGAGCTTGTGCCTGGATAGGTGTGGGAGTGGTGTAACCCGTATCAATCACTGCCTGCAAGAGGCTGGGATGCAAACCAATTTCAGCAAAAGTTGGGACAGCCGCAATAGGCGTCTCGGGAGTCAGTGCAGGAGTTTGTATGTTTGAAGTCATTGAATTATTTGAAGAATATCCTTTGATTGTACCGCAGCTGCGGTAATTTGTTCGGGATTCCCCTTATAAAGGGGCATAAAAGCCCTGATTGCAATGACCTGCCCCCACCCTTTAGCCAAAGAGCGTGACTACCCAGCGCATCAGCCACAAGGCCAGCATACCCGAGATAATCAGTAACAAGGCGCTGCGCGTGCGTTGATAAACCCAGATCGAAACCACCGCAGCGACTAATTTGAGATCAAGCATCGGCCCGTGCTGGGCATGCCAGGGCAAAATCTCTGGCACGATAATGGCTGTCAGCGCTGCAAGTGGGGCGTAGCGCAGCGCGCTGCGAACACGGTCGGGCAAGGGCATCAGATGCCCGAACAGCATATAGGTTGAACGCGTAATCACACTGCATAAAGCCAGCAAGAGGATCGCCGCAATCACATACCAGTCGTCAGAGATCATCAGATACGCCCTTTGCGAAAGACTCTTTCGGCCCACATGCCGGCCGCACTTCCCGCCAGGACTGCAGCGATCAGGCCTAATCTCAACGGCCAGGGCTGGGTCAACCAGGCGACGACCCCCGCTGTGAAGATAGAGACGAGAATGGGTTTGTTACTCACCAAAGGCATCATCATGGCAATCAGAGCCAGCACCGCGGCAAAATCAAGTGACCAGCTAGTTGGAACAAAGGATCCCAGTGCAATACCCAAAAGCGAAGTCAGCTGCCAAACCATCCAGGATGACAGGATCGATCCTAAATAAAACCAGTGTTGCTCAAGGGTGCCTTTTTTGGGTGCATCTGTAAACCGTGGCATGAACACGACAAAGGCTACATCCACACTCAGATAACCCATCAGCAAACGTTTAGGCCAGCTCATATTTTTAAAAAACGGGTGAAGGGCTGCGGCAAAAATCACAAAACGCAGGTTGACCACCAGGCCCGCCACGAAAATCAACCAAAGTGGGGCACCAGCCATAATGAGGGGCAAAGACGTCAGTTGTGCCGAGCCGGCATAAACGAGCAAAGTCATCAACACGGCCATGTGTTCGGTCAATCCTGACTTAACCATCGCGACACCCGTCACAACGCCCCAGACAGAGAGCGCAAGCAGGCCAGGCAGAAGTGCGTGTGCACCCTGGCGCATGGCGCACAGTCGCTGGGCACGCACTGACAAAGCGTGCTGATCAGGTAAAGGGGATGTATCAGTCAAGATGGCACCAGATGAGCGGCTATAGCGCCGGGAAAAATGTTGGTGTATTAAGACGTATTGTAGAGCGATGGCCTTGTTACAATAAGGGGTCAATTTCAACACAACGAGAAAAGTCATGTCTGACAAAGTCTCTGCTGGCTCAGTCGCTACTCCTGTTGAGCTTCAGGCCTCGGATCTGCCTCTGCATTGCCCAGGCCCGCGCTCACCGCTCTGGAGCATGCATCCACGGGTTTTTCTGGATGTCACAAAATCGGGCTCCGTACGTTGCCCGTATTGCAGTACGACCTATACGCTTGCGCCTGGCGCAGTCGTGCACGGTCACTGAGGACAAACGGCATGCCCGTAATGTTCGCCACCTCCGAAGAAGCAGAGCTGGCCTTCTATGACGCACTTGAACGCGCTGATCTTGTTCGCCTGATGCAAGTCTGGTCGGACGAGGAAGATATCGTTTGCGTGCATCCGGGTGGCTTGCGTGTCATCGGCCATCATGCGGTGCAGGAGTCCTGGCAGGAAATCCTTGCCAATGGTGCCTTGCATATCCGTCCATCCAATGCTGTGGTCCTGCACAGCATGATGGGAGCTGTTCACTCTCTTATCGAACAAGTAACGGTTCACGGCACAGAATCCACTGAAATCGCAAACTGCTACGCCACCAATGTCTATCACAAAGGTCCAACAGGCTGGCGACTCGTCATGCACCATGCCTCAGCCGCACCCGGCGAAGCAGGCATGCTGGATTTACACGATGTGTCAGGGGTGCTGCACTAAAGCATCCTCTAACCCGTGACAGCCACTTTAGATCTATCCCCCTGTCCAGTACCCTGGTGGCTGCCTGAGCGGCAACTCCAGACTCTTTATGGTGCACTCGCTGCACGAACACATCGCGTCAGCTTTATCCGCGACCGGCTTGAAACACCTGATGGTGATTTTATTGATCTGGACTGGAGTGCACCCGGACTGGTTGCTCAGTTAATTGCAAGTACAAAAAAACAAGTCACGCAACAAACCTCCGAAGGAACCGAAAAACCACAGCGGGCATTACCCGAACTTTCCTTGCAAGCTACGCAAGCCGCGCGCTGGATGACTGAGCAAGATCGTGCGCACCTCGAAACAATTGATCAGCAGACTGGAGTCAAGGCACTGGTCTTACTGCACGGTCTTGAGGGCAGTAGCAAGAGCCGCTACGCTCAGTCGATCGCACAGTATTTCAGGGCTCGTGGCTGGGTGGTTGTGGTTGCACACTTTCGCGGATGCTCCGGTTTTCCCAACCGTTTAGCCAGGGCCTATCACTCAGGTGACTCTGAAGAAATCTCGTTCATACTCGCATCAGTCAGACAAGTCGTTCCCCATGCGCAGTGGCATGCTGCAGGCGTATCACTGGGTGGCAATGCGTTATTGAAATACCTCGGCGAATACCCTGGACAAGCAAGCTGGCTCAATGCCGCAGCGGGCGTATCAGTGCCACTGGATCTGGTTGCCGCCGGCAACCACCTCTCCAATGATCCTTTTAATCGTCAAATCTACAGCCGTTATTTTTTACGCTCACTCAAACCTAAAGTTCTCGAAAAGGCCAAACGTTTTCCCGGGGTGATCGATGTCATGCGAATTTCTCAGGCTCATGACCTGCGTGAATTTGACGATGCCTACACCGCGCCGATGCATGGCTTTCGTAACGCAAAGGACTACTGGATGCAGTCAGCAAGCAAACCCTGGCTTAAACAAATCCGCGTGCCTACGCTCGTCCTGAACGCCCGCAATGATCCGTTTTTGCCTGAGCCGACGCTGCCCTCCATACAAGAGGCCTCAGACCAAGTCCTGCTGCACCAGCCTGCCTCGGGTGGTCACGCGGGATTTGTCACAGGTAAGTTGCCCGGAGACTTGACCTGGCTGCCCGAAAGACTCGCCAGGTTTTTTAGTCAACGCCAATAAAAACTCTCAAAGCACAAACTGTTTCATTTCAGTTTTTCAAGTAGCCGTCGGTTTTCCATAATTTTTTTAGTCAGCTGACGCAACTCCACATCGATCTGAGACTGGACATAGAAGTCTTGTGACAGCGTACGCGCCTGTTGCAACTGCGTCGCGGCCGCAGGCAGCGCACCTACCAGTATGTAATAAGACGCCATGGACTGCCGGGCTGCGACCTGATCACCAAGACGGTCCTCGCTGGCGGCCCGCATCTGGAAAAAACCAGGTTCAGCACTTGGCCAGCGCTTGACTTGCTGATTGAGGAACGAAATAGCTTCTTTGTCTCGACCAAGCAATTGCAGGCTCTGGGCGACGCGTTGTGCGAAAGACCTGCGCTCAGGCCAGCGCTTCATAGCGGCCTGAGAGAAAGACAAAGCATTCACATTATTTTTATTCGCCAATTCAATATCAATCCGTTGCAATTCCAGATACGGCGATTGCGCGATGATCGACTGGGCCTGTTTGAGTGCACTCGAGGCCGTCGACAAATCCTTACGAACCAGCGAGGCGTAAGAGATGCCGTACCAAGCCGCAGCGCGACCTACCGCACTAAGCGCCGTCCTGTCTGTTGTTGTCTGCAGCGTTTCTTCCTGTAGCTGTTCAACCGCGAGCCGCAAGGCTTTTGGATCGGTTGCCTGCAAAATTCTTGATTTTGCCCGGATAAACCAAAACTCATCCGAGGCCTGATAGCGGGTCAAAGGCAACTGACTAATACGGTTTTGCATATCGGTCATGCGCTGGATACTCAAGGGGTGTGTCGAGGCATACACGCCCCCCCCTCTGCCCTCATTGAGCGAGGCAGATTTCATTAATCTGCTGAACATAATCGCCATGCCATTGGGATCGTATCCGGCTTTGCGCAACATCTCAAAACCCGTACGGTCAGCCTCTTGCTCGGCATCGCGCGAAAAACCGAGTTGCTGTTCGATCGCCGCAGCCTGCCCGAAGGCGGCGATTCCCGCAGCAAGGTTGGCCCCGCCGCCCGGAACAAGCGCCGCCAGCAATGCTGCCGCCATGGAGGCTAGCGCAAGATGCCCGCTTTTTTGTTGCTGGGTCAATCCACGTGCAATATGACGCTGCACGACGTGGGCGATTTCGTGCCCCATTACGCCAGCCAGTTCAGACTCATCGCCAGCAGCGACAATCAAGCCTGTATTGATGCCAATAAAACCGCCGGGCATTGCAAAAGCGTTGATGACGTTCTCGCGAACACCAAACGCCTCAATATCTGGCGCTCCGCCTGGAGCGAAGGCCGCGAGCTTGCGTGCCATATTGTTCAAATACTGATCAATATCCGGATCACTGATGTAATCCGGGTCTCTTCGACCCTGCTCCATGATCGCCTCGCCAAGCTTGCGCTCCAGTGCAGGTGACAAGTCTGCAGCCGAGGCGGGACCAAGTGTTGGCGCGCCCACTGGCTGGGCGTGGAGCGGCGCAAGCGTCAGGCAAGCAATCAGAACGCCTGTGAGCAACTTTTCAGCAAACCTCGGCAAGCCAAGTTTAAATTTGTCAGGAAACATTATTTTAAGAAAGTTGCCACATATTTGTTTAATAATGAAATCACATACGCTTATGATAGCGGTTCAAACAAATTGGTTCCGGCTGCAAGCGGTCGGACTTTAAGGATTCGTTTAATCATGCGCCCAGTTCGCAAAGCTGTTTTCCCCGTTGCCGGTTTAGGTACACGATTTTTACCCGCAACCAAAGCCATGCCTAAGGAAATGTTACCCGTTGTCGATAAACCACTGATTCAATATGCCGTTGAAGAAGCCGTCGCCGCTGGCATTACCGACCTGATTTTTGTGACTGGTCGTCATAAACGTGCGATTGAAGACCATTTTGACTCGGCACCAGAGATGGAGGCCGAGCTAGCCCGTAAAGGCAAAGCGGAGTTGCTGGCGATTGTCCAGGGGATCTTGCCACCCAATGTCAGTTGCATTTATATACGCCAATCCGCCCCACTGGGGCTTGGTCACGCAGTACTGACCGCAGCGCCGATCGTAGGGGATGAACCTTTTGCGGTGCTGCTGGCCGATGACCTGCTCGATGCAGACCGACCCGTGATTGGGCAGCTTATCGATGCCGCCTTGACGCATCAGGGCAGTATTCTGGGTGTGCAAAACGTACCACTCTCAGAGACAGACAAATACGGCATCGTCGCAACCGACCCTGTTAGTCCCCGTACTGAGCGGGTTAGTCATATCGTCGAGAAACCAAAACCTGCTGTTGCCCCCTCGACGCTGGCAGTTGTCGGGCGCTATGTCCTGGATGCGAGAATTTTCGCTCACTTGCGTCAGACACAGGCTGGCGCTGGCGGTGAAATCCAGCTGACCGATGGTATTGCCTCGCTAATGAAGGAAAAACCTGTGTTTGCCCACCGCTACGAAGGCATCCGCTATGACTGTGGCAACAAAGAAGGCATGTTCCGCGCCACGGTAGCACTCGCACGCAAATATCACGGCCTGGAGCCTTGAGTCCTTTAGCCCTTGCGTGGTTTTGGCAAGCCCCAGCGACCTTTCGCAGACAAGCGCATCAGCGTTCGAAGAGCCATTAACAAGCCAAGCACCTCGGTCATCGCGGCCGGGATCCACATGGTCAGACCACCTATCATCTGGTCGGTCTGAGCCTGCATCGCGATGGCACGTCCGCAGAGATCGAACAGGGGATACAAGTCCCGCTCAGTAAAGGCAATCATCGCGCCTGCGACCATCTGCGGCGCCATTGTCAGGATAGGGGAGACGACACGCCCCCCGGGACTCATCGCCGCTGGGGGACAAGGCCTGCGATCAAGGATCAGGTTCCAGTACATAAAGCCCGTGACAACGACAGACCAATTCATTAGCCGGTACAAACGCCAATCCAGCATTGAATAAAACTGCACGGAAGGTACAAGCCAGATAATGACCAGAAACACGAACAATGCTGGGACAAAAATAGGGTTGGTTAATAGCGCAATCAGCGCCCGCCCCGGCAGACTATGATTAAAGTGTTGTAGACGCACACGCCAGGCCAGAGGCAACCCTGCGCGCAGCACAGAGCCTGGATATGCAGCCATTAATACAAGAGGCCCTGCGTGATGTAGCACCAGGTGCTGGATCCGATGCATGAAAAACATGCGCTCAGCATAGTAATCAAGCATGGTGTGCAAAGACAGATAAAGCATCACCATGCCAGTCCAGAAATAAATCTGGCGCCAACGGGATACATGGTGCACGCGCTGACCACGCACGAATAACCAGGCCGCCACAAAAAAACAGGCAATCAGTGTGGGAGAGAACTCCCAGGGTTTAAGCCAGCCTATCCAGTCCATGCGCCACGCCTTGAATCTTGTCGCCTACGAGCATCGCAGACAAGCATTCAATTGTAGTATGTTGCTTACAAATGATGACGAGAACTTCCATGACACAACACCTGCCGCCTCCTTATGCCCTCCAGACACCCGACTGGGAGAAATTCCGGTCTCGTCGCGCGCAGCTCATGGCCTGGATGCGAAGTCAAGGCGGTGGGATCGCGGTCATTCCCTCTGCGCCGGAGCGCGCACGCAACCGCGACAATCATTACACCTATCGACATGACAGCGATTTTTTTTATCTCACAGGATTTACTGAACCACAAGCCTGGTTAATACTCCTTGCTGGAGACCAGGACAAAACGATTCTTTTTTGCCAGAGCAAGAACGAAGAGATGGAGATATGGCACGGCGTACGCTGGGGGCCCAAAGCAGCCGCAGAACACTTTGGACTGGATCGTGCCGAGGATGTCGAGACGCTTGATCAGTCAATACCGCCCCTGCTGCTCGGCCATTCCTGCTTATTCACGACCATGTCCAGACCGGCCAGCCCTGAACTGCTCGGCAAACTACAGGGCTGGGTGACACAAGCTGCAAGCATTTCGCGCGGCACACAGGCAACACCCCATCAGTGGTTAGACCTCAGTGAAATATTGGCCGAGATGCGTTTGATAAAAGACGCAACAGAACTAGACATCATGCGTGCAGCAGGAAAAATTTCTGCGCAGGGACACCTGCGTGCAATGCAGGCTGCCCAACCAGGTAAATACGAGTATGAGCTCGAAGCCGAACTGCTCTACACATTTCGCAAACACGGCGCACAAGCCGTCGCCTACAACAGCATCGTCGCCGCGGGAGCCAATGCCTGCATCCTGCATCATGCCGCGGGCAATAGTGTCATGCACGATGGAGAACTGGTGTTAATCGACGCGGGCTGCGAGCTCGATGGTTACGCCTCGGATATCACCCGCACATTTCCTGCAAACGGAAAATTCTCCGGGCCACAACGCGCTTTGTACGACATCGTTCTGGCAGCGCAAGAAGCAGCCATTACACACACTTCGCCCGCGTATCACTGGAATGCAGGGCACGAGGCCGCAGTTGGCGTGTTGACACAAGGTCTACTGGATATCGGTTTACTCAAAGGCTCGCTTCAAGAGGCCATCGAAACCTCGGCTTACCGACCCTTTTACATGCACCGCACCGGTCATTGGCTCGGTATGGATGTACATGATGTCGGCAGCTATCGCACACCGCCCGCGACCAGCACGGAGCGCCCCTGGCGCATGTTAGAGGCTGGCATGGTGCTCACTATCGAGCCTGGACTCTATGTCCGACCTGCCGAAAACGTGCCAGAGAAATTCTGGAATATAGGTATCAGGATTGAAGACGATGCAATCGTTACCGAACAGGGGTGCGAGCTCATCACGCGTGACGTGCCTGTCCGGGCCGAGGAGATTGAACGGCTGATGCGAGGCTGATGTGAGACTGATACGAGTCTGATGCGATTCTGATCAGGCAAGCAGGTATCAGTCGGAGTTCAGATCAAACCCGTCAAGCCAGCCCAAGGCCGTCCAGACGTAAATCACGATCACGGCGATACCGAACATCAGCGCAACTGTGCCAATCAGCAAGGTGAAGCCCGCTACCAGTACAGGACCCCAGCCACTAGGCGCGGGGCGCACCAGCCCCGGGTTGTAACGCGCATCAAAACGCACGTCACTCATCAGGCAAAGGACGATCGCTTCAATAAAACCAGCCACAATCGGGATGAACAAGAGGAAAAAGGCAGGGTTTTCCCACCAGACCGGGGCACTGGCCGAAGCAACAATCAAAATCAAACCAGTTGCCGTGACCATCCACGCACGAGCGCGGCCCAAATACCACCACTGAGCACCCAGAAAGCCTAACAAGGCGGCCAGTAAACCGACTTTGACCTTGCTGATGAATTTTTTCTGTCTGGTTGCCTGAACAGGTGAATCTGAGCTTGTGGGTGTGTGCGTGGACATGATTGACTCGGAGGTTTGCTGATTTTTATGCACGACTCTGGCTCTTGCCTGAAGAGAGAGGGCATGAGCAGAGGACTGAATTGTAGTGGTGTTCTAAAATACGCGTATGTCACACAACGATTTCGATGTTGCAATTCTTGGAGGCGGACCAACAGGCTGTGCGCTCGCGCTGCTTTTGGCGCGTGCAACCGCCCGACCAGAGCGCATTGCCTTATTTCAGGCAGATCATCAGGGGCGCTACGGCTTTACGCCTGACCAGGATCCCCGGGTGCTGGCGATTAATCACGGTAGCCGCATTTTGCTTGAGTCCCTCAAAGGCTTTCCTCCTCAGGCGGCACTGATACAGACAATCCACGTTTCCCAGCGCGGGCGTCTGGGGCGAACCCTCATCCGCCACGATGACTTCGGCGTAGCGCAACTCGGCTGTGTTGTGAGGTATGCAAGCTTGCATGCCCAACTCTCGAAAACTGTCGCCCAAAGCGGCATCACCATTCTTTCCGGGCCTGCTGCGCGCCCCATCACTCAAGACGCCTCGGGCATCACAGTACAACAAGGCGATCAGATTTTGCGCGCAAGTATTGCGGTGCAAGCCGATGGCAAACCTGAATCCGAAATCAGCCGTCGCTACGCACAGATGGCTCTGATCACTCAGGCGCAGGCGAGTTTGCCCCGTTTTGGCTGGGCCTTTGAAAGGTTTACCCAGGAAGGCCCCCTTGCAGTGTTGCCACATCCCGATGCAGCAGGACAACAATCGGTGGTGTGGTGTTGCGCGCCCGAGCGCGCTGAAATGCTCAGCCAACTTGGTGCCGCTGACTTTTCTCTCGCGCTGACTCAGATGTTTGGTTCACGTCTGGGCGACCTGAGCGTTCAGCACCCTGTCACCGCTTTACCCTTAATCCTGAACATGCCTCAGGCAGCCGTTGACAAGCGCCTGGTGGCGATTGGCAATGCCGCGCAGACTCTGCACCCCGTTGCGGGACAGGGTCTTAATCTGGGACTACGAGATGCCGCAGCCCTGGCGTTCGCCCTGCAGGAGTGGTTTGACACGCCTGCAGGCGATCCAGCGCAGGCGCTTGCTTCGTTCCAGCAGGTCAGAGCGCCGGACCGGCAGCTCACCGCCCGAATGACCGATGTCATGTCTCGTATTTTCACAACCCGCTGGCCTGTCGTCGAGCATGCTGCGGGTCTGGCGCTTCTAAGCCTTGATCTGATTCCCGCGCTTAGGGCTCCTCTAGCCCGTCATTTGCTGCAAGGTATGCGACTCTAAGCTAAGAGCTTGTCTGCGATTACAATTTGCCCATGCAAATCGGTCCCTGGATACTCCCGAATAACGTTTTTGTCGCGCCTATGGCAGGCGTGACGGACAGACCATTTCGCCAGCTCTGCAAGCGACTCGGTGCAGGCTACGCAGTATCTGAGATGGCAGCGAGCAATCCCCAGCTTTGGAAAAGCGTTAAATCCTCACGCCGCCTCAATCATGACGGTGAAATCGATCCTGTAGCCGTGCAGATTGCCGGTGCAGATCCGCAGATGATGGCCCAGGCTGCCGTGTTTAATATCAGCAAAGGCGCCCGGGTCATTGATATCAATATGGGCTGCCCAGTTAAAAAAGTCTGTAATGTCGCCTCCGGCTCTGCATTATTACGACATGAAGATTTAGTTGCACGCATTCTCGAGGCAGTCGTCGCCGCTTGTCAGCCTCATGGCATTCCTGTCACCCTCAAAACTCGCACGGGCTGGAGCAGGGATGAACGAAATGCCCTGCGGATCGGACAACTGGCACAGGATTGCGGCATCAGCGCCCTCACCCTGCACGGACGCACTCGCGCCGACATGTACGAGGGCTGCGCTGAATACGATACGATCCGCGCCGTCAAGGCCCAATTGTCTATCCCGGTCGTAGCCAACGGAGATATTGATAGCCCTGAAAAAGCAAAAGAAGTCTTGGCCTACACGGGTGCAGATGCTGTGATGATCGGTCGAGCGGCTCAAGGCCGCCCATGGATTTTTCGTGAAATCGACCATTTCCTTAAGACAGGACTGCAATTGTCTGCGCCAACCTGGCTGGAAATGAGGGATTTATTACTGGAACATCTGGCCGATCACTACCAGTTTTATGGCGAGCTGCCTGGAGTAAGAACCGCTCGCAAGCACATCGGCTGGTATGTTTCGGGATTTACGGGTGGTCAGGATTTTGCTGACCAGATTAATCGTATCGAGACCACTGCGGAGCAATTCAAAGCCGTTGACCTCTGGTTTTCCAGACAAAATGACATTTCACCAGACATCGGACCGACAAACTGCGACAATCTTAGAGTTACCTCGCCTGGTCTTCAGGCGGCCTGAATCCACCCCAGCAATATGAAAAATAAAATACCCCTAGAAGAATGCCTGCGCGCCAGCGTCGAACAATATCTCGAAGACCTTGGTGGGGCAGACCCCACCAACATGTACGACATGGTTATTAACCGTATTGAGCTGCCGTTATTGCAACTCACCATGGGCCTGGCCCAAAACAATCAGTCGCGCGCTGCAGTGATGCTTGGATTGACTCGCAATACTTTAAGAAAAAAACTTCTTGCACACAAACTACTTGCTTCGCCTTAACGCGCAGCAAACCGACAGGTACAGTAAAAGCTGTTTGCCTGCGTTGTGACGGTCCAACCAATTTTTAATTCAACTCTTTGTTATGACTACCTCAATGAAAATTCAAACCGCCCTGCTTTCTGTTTCCGACAAATCCGGCATCGTCGAATTTGCCCAGGCTCTGGCCAAGCGTGGTGTTCGCCTGCTCTCCACTGGCGGCACAGCCAAACTGCTGGCGCAAGCCGGCTTGAACGTCACTGAGGTTGCCACACACACCGGTTCGCCAGAAATTCTGGACGGACGCGTTAAAACCTTGCATCCAAAAATTCACGGAGGGCTGCTGGCACGACGCGATAGCGCAGAGCATATGCAGACGATCGAACAGCACGGCATAGATCGTATCGACTTGCTAGTGGTCAACCTCTACCCCTTTCGCGAAACAGTTGCCAAACAAGCTTGCAGTTTTGAAGACGCCGTTGAAAATATTGATATCGGCGGACCCGCCATGTTGCGTGCCGCGGCTAAAAACCACGGTACCCAGGCCGGTGGCGTGGCTGTCGTGATCGATCCGGCTGACTATCCCCGCGTTCTGGAGGAAATGGATGCTACGGGTTCCACTTCCTACGGTCTGCGTCTGGCACTGGCCACCAAAGTCTATGCGCATACCTCGGCTTACGATGGCGCGATTGCCGCCTATCTGAGCAGCCTGTGCGATGCAGAGCCTGCTCAGGAGCAGACGCCTGCCCGAAGCACCTGGCCCAACACCTTGACGCTCCAAGTCCATCAGCAGCAAGTACTGCGTTATGGTGAGAACGCACAACAGCTTGCGGCGTTTTATGTTGATCCAACCGTACCTGCGGGATTGCTTGCGAATTTCACTCAACTGCAAGGTAAAGAACTCTCCTATAACAATATCGCTGATGCGGATGCCGCCTGGGATTGTGTACGTTGTTTCGATGCTCCGGCTTGTGTCATCGTCAAACACGCAAACCCCTGTGGTGTTGCAACGGCAGAGTCTGCCCTGGTGGCCTATCGCAAGGCGTTCCAGACCGACCCCACCTCAGCCTTCGGCGGCATCATCGCCTTTAACCGTAAAGTCGATCTGGCTGCCGCAAAGGCCATCAGCGCACAGTTTGTTGAAGTATTGCTGGCGCCTGCTTACGACAAAGCCGCACTTGAATTGTTAGCTGTCAAGAAAAATGTACGTGTCTTGCAGGTACCCATGGGCGATGGACAGAACGACATCGACGTCAAACGTGTTGGCGGTGGCTGGTTGGTCCAGACGCCAGACTCGCAGATTTTGAACAAAACAGATTTGCGTGTTGTCAGCCGCAAACAACCAACACCCGAGCAGATGACTGACTTGCTATTCGCGTGGAAAGTTGCAAAATTCGTTAAATCAAACGCCATCGTGTTTTGTGCAAACAGCATGACGCTCGGCGTGGGTGCAGGTCAGATGAGTCGTATCGACTCCGCGCGCATCGCTTCCATCAAAGCGGAAAACGCCGGCCTGACACTTAAAGGCTCTGCCGTCGCCTCTGACGCATTTTTTCCCTTCCGTGACGGTCTCGATGTAGTCGTCGCAGCAGGCGCGACCAGCGTGATCCAACCTGGTGGCAGCATGCGTGATGACGAGGTGATTGCAGCAGCCGACGAGCAGGATATCGTCATGGTGCTGACCGGTATGCGCCACTTCCGCCATTGATGAGTCACTGATGCGAATCCTTGGCGTCGATCCTGGCTTGCGTCGCACCGGTTTTGGTGTGATCGACATACAAGGGGCAAAACTGACTTATGTCACGAGTGGCACGATCGTAGTACCCGCAGGCATCACCTTGCCCTTGCGCCTGAAGGTCATCCTCGATAATCTTCGCCAGGTAATCGAAGAAACAAAGCCCGACACTGCCGCGCTTGAAATTGTTTTCATGAATACCAATCCGGCCACAACCCTCTTACTCGGACAGGCGCGTGGCGCGGCGCTGTGCGCTCTCGCCGACCGCGAACTTGAGGTGAATGAATACACCGCTTTACAAATTAAAAAGTCTGTTGTGGGTACAGGTCGCGCAGCCAAAGAGCAAGTCCAGCTGATGGTACAACGCCTGCTGGCACTCGATGGTGTGCCAAGACCCGACTCTGCTGACGCGCTCGCATGCGCGATCTGCCACGCGCACTTTGCGCCACTGTCGGCGAAACTGGGCGGACTGAACTATGAATCACGCACCTCGCGTGGCCGCTCACGCGTGCGTGCCGGTCGTTTATTAGGCTAAGGAAACTCTCACATGATTGGACGCTTGACTGGTACGCTTTACGATAAAACACCACCTCGCATCGGTCTTGATGTTCAAGGCGTAGGCTATGAAATCGACGTTTCAATGACAACGTTTTATGCCTTGCCTGAGATCGGCAAGCAAGTCACTATCCTGACCCACCTGACTGTGCGCGAGGACGCCCATATCCTCTATGGTTTTTCCAGTCAGCAAGAACGCGCAGCCTTTCGCGAACTCGTTAAAGTCAGCGGGATCGGCGCACGCACTGCCCTTGCTGTGCTCTCAGGCATGTCAGTGTCAGATCTGGCTCAGGCGATTACGCTGCAGGATACTGCGCTATTGATACGTATCCCCGGTATTGGTAAAAAAACGGCAGAGCGCTTGCTGCTTGAGATGAAAGGTAAACTCGGTGCCGATCTGAACGTGACGCCAAACGTGATCCAGAGCGGGCAATCAGATATTCTGCACGCGCTGACTGCGCTGGGCTATTCCGATAAAGAGGCTCTTGCCGCTGTCAAATTACTACCAGAGGGATTAAGTGTCTCAGATGGTATTCGTCAGGCACTCAAAAGTCTGTCGCGTTGAAAAAACATTCAGCAGGTCGTACCCCAGCAGTCAGGCTAGTCAACGCGCGCGCCTGACAGGCGTACCGCTTCAGACCAGTTTTTAACTTCAGCATCAATCACTGCCTTGAACTCCTGTGGCGTACTGTTGTTAATCACGCCGCCCATTTCCAACAGCCTTTTCGCCGTTCCAGGCTGTGCGACAACAGTTGATACATCCTTATAAATCTTTTCAACCAGCTCAGCAGACATTGTCGCAGGACCAAACAGACCAAACCAGGTCGCCGCGGTAAAGCCTGGCATGCCCGCCTCTGTCATCGTAGGCACCTCAGCAATCGCCTGCGCACGTTCATTGCTAGCCAGAGCGATCGCACGCAACTTTCCGCTATTGATGAAAGGCAAAGCTGCGGACAGGGTTACAAAAGCAACCTGTACCTGACCACCAATCAAATCCGTGAGCATCGGTGGGTCGCCTTTATAGGGCACATGTACCAGGGGTGTAGCCGTTTTCGCTTTGAATAATTCACCAGCCAGATGCTGTGGTGTGCCATTACCGGTAGAGGCCATGGATAAGCCATCTTTATGCTGCTTAGCGTAGGTAATCAGGTCTTTTAGATTTTTTACTGGCAAGCCCGGTGTTGTCACCAGCACAAGCGGAATGGTTGAGACCAGAGTGATCGGTGCAAAATCCTTGATCGGATCGTAATTCAGCTTGCTGTAGAGGCTTGCGCTGATCGTATGTGCCGCGGTTGTCATATACAAGGTATAGCCATCTCCTGCAGATCTGGCCAGAGCCTCTGCAGCTACGGTGGTACCTGCGCCCGGACGGTTAACGATTACAACTTGTTGTCCCCAGACTGCAGGGAGCTTTTCCGCCAGCAACCTGGCCACCACATCCGTGGCTCCGCCAGCAGGATAGGGAACCACAATCGTGACAGGCTTGTCAGGGAATCCTGCGGCAAAGACCTGAGCCGAAATCCCGAGCGACAGACCTGCAATCATTCGTGCAAAAAGCGATTTCATCTGCTTGATTTTCATGGGTCATCCTTATGAATTAGTCCGCCCAGCGATTACGTGTCCAGAGTGCACGCAACTCGACATCTGCTTTTTTCAAACGCTCCTGCCAAGGGCCACTAGGCAGATAATCGAGCTCGGTAAATTGCGACTCAATTTTTTTACGAAACTCCGGATTGCGTGCAACGTTTGCCAAAGCTTGCTCCAGTTTTGTCTGAACCTCAGAGGGCAAGCCTTTGGGTCCGACCAAACCACGCTCAGACGACATGACAACATTGACGCCTTGCTCCTTAAAAGTCGGGACCTCGGGTGCGAGGGCCGAGCGGGTTTCACCTGCCTGAGCCAATATCCTCACCTTGATCCCGTTATAGGGCATGGCCTCGCCGACATTCATGGCTCCGATTTCAGTATGACCACCAATCACCGCATTACGCTGGGGGGCTGCACCATTAAACGGCACGTGATTGAGTTTTGTGTTGGTTTCTTTTTCAAAAAACACCATTAACAAATGATCATCGGTCCCCACACCTGAGCTGCTGACACTGAGTTTGCCGGGATTAGCGGCGATCGCGGCCAAGAGCTGGGACAAGTTTTTATAGGGAGATTCCATGCTGACACTGAAGGCACTCGGATCACTGACAAGGTTTGCCAGATAAGTGAAATCCGAGGCTACAAAACCTGCGTCGCGCTCAATCGGAATTGTCAGCAGACCCGGCATATTAGTCATGGCCAGGGTATAGCCGTCAGGCTTGGCACGTGCCACACCGGCCAAAGCAATCGCACCTGAAGCGCCAGGTTTATTGACCACAACGACAGAGCTACCCAACTCTTTTTCGAGAAAAACAGCCAACGTACGCGCTGTAATGTCGGTGCCACCGCCTGGGGCAAAGCCAACCACGATTTCAATAGGTTTGTCTGGCCAGGCCCAGACAGGACTTGCGCCAAGACACGCAAGCATTAAAAGCAGTCGTCCAGCCAAACGATGCAGCAGCTTCATTGTCTTCCCCAGAATTTCTTATTAATTTTTTTATCCTTGTGCACCACCATACGGCAGCGCAGAAGGTATAGAGCTTGATTATGCCGACTTCTTTTCCTGATGTTCGCGCCAGGCCAGCAGCTTTGCCACGCCCTCTTTCATCTGGACGACAGGTTTCCAGCCTATCACCACGCCAGCTTTATCGTGAGGAATGCTGAAGGCACCACCGGAAGTCAGACGTACTTTTCCTGGCGGGTCTGGTCGTACTTCAGGTTTGAGATCACTGTTGCAATATTCAAGCACCAGCTGAACCAATTCCCCAGTGGTGATTGGCGCGGGTCCTGAGACGTTGACCGCTACGTCAGTTGCTGGACTTTGCAAGGCAGCTATATTGGCACGAGCCACATCCGTCACGTAAACAAAGTGTTTGGTGTCTGTACCATCGCCAGGCAAGACCGGAGCCTGACCACTACGAATCAGATCATAGGTTTCCATGATGTAGAGTGAGTTAGCAGCGCGGTAATGCTGACGCTCGCCATACACCGTCGAATAACGCAGCACGACATAATCCTGCCCGAAACTCTGATGATAATGACGACATAACTGCTCGCCCATGATTTTTGAGGCCCCATATAAAATCGCCGCCGGTGGGGCACCAACCGAGTAGAAAGGAGTGTCTTCAACCAGAGCGCCTTTGATACCAGGACCATAGCCATAGGTCGCATTGGAGGAGGCGAAAATGATTTTTTTGACCTGGTTGACACGACAGGCCTCAAGCATATTTTGGGCACCGCGAATATTCACATCCACCGCTTGCCAGGGTGTCTGGGAAAAACCAAGCGTCATATAGGCGGCCAGATGAATGACACCATCTACACCCGCTGTTGCATCCAGAAGCTCGGGCAAACGCATCAGATCCGCCCGCACAATTTTGATTCGGGGATTGTCTTGCAGATGAGCAATGGCCTGCATCGAACCAAAAGAAAAATTATCCAGCAGCAAAACCTCGCGCGCGCCTGCTTCGAGGAGCAAATCGGCGGTGTGCGATCCCACCAGACTGGCAGCACCGGCGATCAGAATGCGGGAGTCCTTGATATTTAATGCCTTGCCTTGTTTTACAGTTGTCATTTGTCTCTACCGTCTTAAAATTTTTGTGTCTCTATTATTGTTTTCTGGCACGGAAAGTCAACTCCTCTTGAAAAGAGGAGCTGACTTTGAAGCGTTTTCAATAAAAATTAAGTCTGACTAACCAATTTTTGTCGGCATGAGATAAATCGGCGCCACGGACTCAAGCGGGGTTGGAACAACGCCAAGTTCAGGACGCATTGGTAACTGACTGATGTTATCAACCGTCAAAGAGTCCAGATTATCGCGTGACATGAGAGGCACACCGGGCAAGCATTCAAAAAAGAAAGCCTGCAAGCGACCTAGCGCCATAGGCATATCAACTACGGGGCGTGGATGACCACTCCAGAGTGCAGCGAGCTCGACGAGCTCTCCAAGCGAGTAGATCCTGGGGCCGACCAACTCGTAAGTCTGACCTGCCGCCCGAGGGTTGCCCAGTGCGTACATCACCGCGCTGGCAACATCGCCAACATAAACGGGTTGCATACGCGCTTTCGCGCCGGCCATCGGTAGTACGGGGAAAACACGCGCCAGACGCGCGAACATGTTCATGAACTGGTCTTCAGGCCCAAAAATCACGGAGGGTCTGAAAAACGTGAAGCTAGCTGACGCACCAGCAGGTTGCGCAGCAAAAACCTCCCGGATCGCTTGTTCACCGGAGGCTTTTGAACGCAAATAACCGCTCGGGCCAGCATCACTCGCGCCCAACGCACTGACATGGAGGAACTGTCTGATCTGGTGCTGGCAACAGGCTTGCGCAATCTGCCGGGGTAATAGCACGTGTGCCCGCTCAAAATCTGCTCCATACGGCTGCCCCGGACGACTATGCAAAATTCCAACCAGGTTAATTACCGCATCACAGCCTGCGACAAGTCCGCCGAGAACCTCTGGATCATGAACATCAGCCTGCATGACAGTCACGGTCGGATGCACTTGTAGTTCCCGCGCATGCGCGAGACGCCTGGTTGGGACATGAACAACATGACCCGCCGCGACCAGTCGGCTCACGACACACCGACCCACAAAACCCGTACCACCGATTACAAGAACGCGCATGCAGACCCCGTCTGATAACTAGCCATTAAAAACTCAAGGCTGCGACAAAAAGCCAGCATATTCTTTCAAGTCTACATTACCGCCGCTCAAGATCACGCCTACTCTAGCATCCTTAGGTATTGAGAGCACACCTTGCAAAATCGCCGCCGCCCCGAGACAACCGGTTGGTTCGACTACGATTTTCATGCGCTCAGCAAAAAACTTCATCGTTTTGACTAACTGAGGGTCTGTAACAGTCACGATATCCGTCACATCACGCTTAATCACGCCGAAGGTTAATTGGCCCAGATAAAGAGTCAAAGCACCATCGGCGATGGAGCGGGGCGGCTCGATTCGCACAACCTCGCCCTTGCGAAGGGATTGCTGGCCATCATTACCTGCCTCTGGCTCAACGCCATAAACCTTGCAATGCGGGCTCAGTGCCTTGGCTGACAAGGCGCTGCCTGCGAGCAAGCCACCGCCTCCCAGGCAAACCATCAGGTAATCGAGCTCACCAACATCCTCGATCAGCTCCTTAGCTGCCGTGCCCTGCCCTGCAATGACATGCAGGTGATCATAAGGAGGGATGAGTGTCATGCCAGTCTGCTCTTGCATCTGGCGGGCGATATCGTCGCGATTCTGGGTGTAGCGGTCATAGGTGACCACAGTCGCACCATACTCTTCTGTAGCAGCCTTTTTTGCGGCGGGTGCATCCTCTGGCATGATGATAATGGTCGCTACGTTCAATAGCTTGCCTGACAAAGCAATCGCCTGGGCATGATTACCCGAGGAAAAAGTGATGACCCCGGCGCGTTTTTGTTCAGGCGTCAGATTCGCAATCGCGTTATAGCCGCCCCGGAATTTAAAGGCGCCCATGCGCTGCAGGTTTTCGCACTTAAAAAACATTTGCGCGCCACTCAGGCGATCCGCTGTACGAGAGGTCATTACGGGCGTGCGGTGCGCCACACCTTTAATCGTGGCAGAAGCATGCACAACATCATCATAAGTAGGCAATACGAGCGACATGAGGATCCTTGAATTCAAACCTGATTAACGTGCAGGATAGTGTACGATTGTCGCATCACTCATTCCAGACATTTCATGGCCATACAGTCAGATTCCCTCTCCTCGCTTCCCGATACCCGTATCGTGTCGCCTCAAGTCACCGCCCCGAACGAAGAAAACATCGAGCGGGCATTACGGCCCAAGGCGTTGCAAGAATATGTCGGTCAGCAACGCGTACGCGACCAGCTGGAAATATTTATTCAGGCTGCCCGTAACCGTCAGGAATCTCTGGACCACGTCTTGTTGTTTGGTCCGCCTGGTCTTGGAAAAACCACGCTGGCGCATATCATCGCCTATGAAATGGGGGTCAATCTGCGTCAAACCTCAGGTCCAGTGCTTGAACGTCCGGGCGATCTGGCGGCGTTACTGACCAATCTCGAGCGCAACGATGTGTTGTTTATCGACGAAATTCATCGACTGTCGCCGGTGGTCGAGGAAATCCTTTACCCGGCACTCGAAGACTTCCAGATCGATATCCTGATTGGCGAAGGCCCTGCCGCCCGTAGCGTCAAGCTCGATCTGCAGCCTTTCACGCTGGTCGGTGCCACCACCCGCGCAGGCATGCTAACAAATCCTTTACGTGACCGGTTTGGTATCGTGTCCCGTCTGGAGTTTTATAACCCCGAAGAGTTGACCCGTATTGCTACTCGTAGTGCCGGACTGCTGCAGGTGCCCATTACACCCGATGGCGCCTCGGAGGTTGCTCGCCGAGCTCGCGGAACACCCCGTATCGCAAACCGGCTCTTGCGCCGAGTACGTGACTATGCACAAGTCAAAGCCGGCGGCACGATCGATGCCCAGGTCGCGAGTGAGGCGCTGGCGATGCTTGAGGTTGATCCTCAGGGGCTGGATCTGATGGATCGTAAATTACTCGAAGCCATCATTCATAAATTTGACGGTGGGCCTGTTGGCGTCGACAGCCTCGCTGCGGCGATTGGCGAGGAGCGTGACACGATCGAGGACGTCATAGAACCCTATCTGATTCAACATGGCTATCTTCAACGAACGCCCCGTGGCCGGATAGCCACCCAAACGACCTGGCGCCATCTGGGTTTAACACCCCCGAAAACCATCTCTGACGACGGGCCGTTATTCAGCTAGCTCGGCAATACATTCGAGAATGGATTCGCCGTAGGATTCCAGTTTTTTAACGCCGACACCGTTTACAAACCCCAGATCCTCAAGACTATCCGGACGCGCCAGGGCGATTTCCCTGAGTGTTGCATCGTGAAAAATGACATAGGCAGGTACGCCGTGACTTCGCGCGATGCCTGCGCGCCAACTTCGTAAAGCCTCGAAAACTGCCTGTGCGGCTCCTGGCAACTCGGGCTGGAGACTTTTAGTTCGGGAAGCGGCGACATTAACGGGCTTGTCCGTCTCACGTCTGAGCATCAATGTACGTTCGCCCCTGAGCACGGCGCGGCTCTCGGCTTTCAGCGCCAGCGTGCCGTAGCCCTCCTGATCAACCATCAGCAGGCCCTGGGCCAGCAACTGCCTGAGTACACTACGCCAGGCTTGCTCGGACAAGTCTTTGCCGATCCCGAAGACACTGAGTGTGCCGTGACCATGCTCGAGAACTCGCGGAGTTTCTTTGCCTCGCAAAATATCAATCAGATGACCTGCACCGTAACGCTGGCCTCGCTCTTTGACGAGACGATAAATAGCTGACAACATTTTTTGAGCCGCAACCGTACCATCCCAGGACTCAGGAGGGGTTAAACAGTTATCGCAATTGCCACAAGAGCTGATCGACTGGCCAAAATATTGCAACAAACGCTGCCTGCGGCAAGATACCGTCTCGCACAGACCCAGCATCGCATCGAGCGCACTGCCCAGCCGGCGGCGAAAAGCATCATCACCAGCGGACTCGTCAATCATCCGGCGCTGCTGAACGACATCTTGCAAACCGTAGGCTAGCCAAGCCGTCGCAGGCAGTCCATCGCGACCTGCGCGACCAGTCTCCTGGTAATACCCCTCGACCGACTTGGGCAAGTCAATGTGCGCCACGAAACGCACATCGGGCTTATCAATACCCATCCCAAACGCAATGGTGGCGACCATCACCACACCGTCCTCGCGTAAAAAACGCGCTTGATTCTGTGCACGAACGGCTGCGCCAAGCCCCGCATGATAGGGCATGGCATCAATCCCCTGCGCACATAAAAATGCGGCCGTATCTTCGACCTTGTTGCGAGACAGGCAATAAACGATTCCGGCATCGCCTGCGTGCTCCTGCCTCAGCAATTGAAGAAGCTGGCGTCTGACGTCCTGCTTTTCGACGATGTGATAACGGATATTGGGCCGATCAAAACTCGCGACATAATGCCGCGCATCGTTAAGCGCCAGGCGCTCAGCGATCTCAATACGCGTGACATCAGTCGCTGTGGCTGTGAGCGCGATGCGCGGTACAAGAGGCCACTGCTCATGCAACATCGACAGCCCAAGATACTCGGGTCTGAAATCATGTCCCCACTGGGATACGCAGTGAGCTTCGTCGATGGCGAATAAGGCAATCTTGCCACGCGACAGGAGCTGCTGGCAGCGCTCTGTCAGCAGTCTCTCAGGCGCGACATACAACAGATCCAGTTCGCCCGCGACAAAAGCACGCTCAACCTCGCGCGTGTCCTGCCAATCCTGAGTCGAATTCAGAAACGCGGCCCGCACGCCCAGCTCAGTGAGTGCATCGACCTGGTCTTGCATCAGTGCAATCAGGGGAGAAATCACTACACCCGTTCCTGGGCGTACCAGAGAAGGCACTTGATAACACAGGGATTTACCACCACCTGTGGGCATCAGCACCAAGGCGTCGCCACCCTGGATCACGTGTTCGACAATCGCCTGCTGATCACCACGAAACGACTCATAGCCGAACACACGCGCGAGAATCTCAGTGGCGCGGGGATCAGAGGGGTGGGGGTCTGCAGTGCCCAGGTCAGTCAAACCCTGGTCAGACATGGGGGGATAAGCTCAACAACATGTCTTGATTGTAAAGGGATAAATCATCTGGAATTTTAGTGCTTTATACCTGAGTGCATCACCAAAATACACAAGTCCTATTTCAAATGGTTTCAAATGGCTTGCCCAATTCTGCAGTCCAATGCAAACTCTGATCTATGGAAACACGCATAAAACTTCTAATCGTCGATGACGACCCCGCTCTGAGGCAACTGCTTGCCGAATATCTGAACAAGCACGGCTATGACACCTTGCTCGCACCCGATGCGCGGGAGCTGGCCGCGCGTATCGCCCGTTTTGAACCCGAGTTGCTAGTCATGGATCGCATGATGCCTGGCGGGGACGGTGCAGAGGCTTGTCGCGCCTTGCGAGCCCTGGGCGAAGACATACCTGTCATTTTATTGACTGCACGCGACGAGGCGGTTGACCGTATCATCGGGCTTGAGGCGGGTGCAGACGACTATCTGGGTAAGCCTTTTGATCCGCGAGAGCTGCTTGCCAGAATCCAGGCGGTCTTACGTCGCAAGCGAGGTGCCTCCGCGCTCACCAAGGAAAGCACCGTGCATTTCGGCGCCTTCGTTTTTGATCCAGTCATGCGCCAACTCACTAAACAAGACGAAATAGTCAAACTAACCGGTGGCGAAATAAACTTGCTCGAGGCACTGCTGCGTAATCCTGGCAAACCGCTATCACGCGAAAAACTGCTGACACTGGCACGGGATGATGAAGCAGGTGAGCGTAACGACCGAGCCATTGATATTGCCATCCTGCGTTTGCGCCGTGCGCTCGAAGATGACCCCAAGCAACCACGCTGGATCCAAACCGTTTGGGGCACAGGCTACAGGTTTTCACCTTGAAATACCTGACTGCCTTACTGCCGCAATCACTGCGCGCGCGCTTGATTTTGTTGATACTGGCGACAGTTCTGGCCGGTCAGGCCGCAACGCTCTATACGGTATCCCAGTTTCAGCGGGATCACTCACAGACGGTCGCCCTCGATTTAGTCGCGACAACAATTCGAACTCTGCAATACTCGATGGATCATATCGCACCGCAAGATCGGGCAGCATTTGTCAGTGATGCCTCACAAGGACAATGGCGTTTATGGTCAAAACCGCTCCCTAACGAAGCTCGGCTGCAACGCAGACCACCGCCACGCCCTGGGCCGCCGCCACGTGCACCGCAACGTCGCGCAGAGCCCGTTCTTACAGCGGAAACCAGTTCGCAGGATGCCGCGAACCTGCCTCCTGACTCGCAACCCGTTCCAGGGGTTCAGAATGACAACCTGACGCCGCCTCGCAGCGATCAGGGCGCTGACGATATACGGCAGAGTCTGAGTCAGTTCATCAATCGACTCAACAGCCGTCTGGATGGGGACAGCCGTGTGGCATTATCTCGCGGCCCGAGACCTGAACTATTCATCTCCCTGATGCGTCCCTCGGAAAACTCCCCGGCCCGCACGCGCGAATGGCTAGTCATTCCAATCGACCGGCTTGATCCGCCCTTAACAACTTCAATCATGATCTGGTGGAGCGGCGGACTCGCTCTGGTGTTACTGGTAGCCTTCTGGTTTTCCTGGCATATCAGTCGCCCCATCATCAGCCTGGTTCAGGCTACGGACCAACTGGCCGCTGGCAAACCGGCACGCGTCGAACCTGCCGGTCCAAGCGAGACTCGCCTGCTCGGTGAGCGCTTTAACGCGATGCTTGATGCCTTGCGTGAATCAGAATCGACCCGCCGGACCTTGCTTGCGGGTTTGCCGCATGACTTGAAGGCGCCGCTGGCCAGAATGTGGCTGCGCATCGAAATGACTGAGGACCTCACTCTCAAAAACGGCATGCGTACGGACCTGCAGGATATGCAACACATGGTTGATCAATTCATCCATTTTTTGCGTGGAACCGATCTTGCGACCTATCGTTTTGCGCCATTTGCCTTGAGCGACTGGATACAGGAACGCATAGGAAACTGGCAAGGCGCGGCCGCTGGCAGCGTCAACCTGATCGACACCCCTGCGCCGGTGACTGTCAATGCGGATAGTGTGGCACTCTCAAGACTGCTGGACAATCTGGTGAGTAACGCCTTGCATCACGGCACCCCTCCGGTACATGTCACGCTCGCAGTAGAAGGAAGCTGGGCGCTACTGACTGTGAGCGATCACGGCCCAGGGATCGCGCCTGAGCTGCGCGATGATGCACTGAAACCATTTGTTCGTCTGGATCAGGCACGCACAAGAACCGGCAATGTCGGTTTGGGACTTGCACTCGTCGATGCCATCACACGTGCTCATGGGGGCATACTGAGGCTTGGCCAAGGCGCTGAGGGAGGCTTGCAAGTGCAAGTGTTATTACCTGTTTATGAGCACGCTGCACTAGCCTGAAGTCAGGGTGCGCGGCCAAACAGACTTCTATAGCTCATCAGATTGAAAACAACCATCACGGGCGCGGCAACGACGGACGCGGCCAGTACGAGTCGCAGCGAGCTTTCTGAAGCAGCCGCATCCCAGAGAGTCATATTATCCAGTATGACATATGGAAACATGCTGTATACCAAGCCACCCAGCATGCAGACAAACAGTATCAGACACAAGCCAAATGGCAGCCAGGATAAAGCTCTGTATTTGGGTTGATGTAAACGGTTAAGCGCCATATCGATCCCGACCAGGCACCCTAACATCAAAAACCAGACAGGGGCTGCTAACACAAGGCTGGTGGTATTACTCCATTTATAAAAAATAGCTGGGTTGGCTAAACCCAGCGCAACCGATAAGGCAACCATCCCGGCCGCAGTCCAGCGAATCGCATGTCGCGCCCAGCCAATCGCCAGCGCATGCAAGGCACCTTGCATGCGCATCACTAGCCAGGTCGCCCCGAGCAAAGCATAAGCCGCGACGGCGCAGAGGCCAATAAACAAACTAAACCAGACTGACGGGGTATCTTGCTGATAACCCGTCACGATGCTGGCTAGCAGCATGCCATGCCCCATGGCGGTCAAGACTGAACCTAACCAGAATCGATTGATCCAGACAGGCCGCTGCTCACTGCTGGCACGGATGCGAAACTCAAAAGCGATGCTGCGTAACATCACCCCTAGCATCGTTATCAGCACAGGTATAAAAAGATGAGCAAGCACCGCGGCCCAGGCCAGAGGAAAGGCCGCCATAAACAAACCGATCGCCAGCAGGAGCCAGAACTCATTGGCGTCGCGCCAGGGACTGAGTACCACCATCATATTGGGCCGTTCAGCAGGTGGCGCCATGCGCAACAGAACACCCACACCTATGTCAAAACCATCGAACACGGCTCCACCGAGAATCAATATGCAAAGTACAGCCATCAGCAGCAGCGGCATCCAGAAAACCGGATGGGATACCGCAAGCCCGAGGGTAGCAGCCAACTCGGTAATCATGCGCGTACTCCTGGCTTGCGCACAGGCACCACACCATACCGGGCAGCATGCATGACCATCCGTATCCAGCCAAGCAGCAGTGCGCCATAAATAAAAATACTCAGCAACAATCCACACGCCAGCACGCTGGCGGATACAGCGTTCAGGACATCCTCTTGTCTCAAGGTATTCCAAACCATAAAAGGCGAGCGCTCTAGTTCATATAGGTTCCATAGACATAGCCAGACAATTGCCGAAACCCCTGCGAGCCAGACCTGAGCCTTCAGAAGTTTTACCGGATACTTAGCAGGATCATGCCCTCTGCGCATGACAATCCAGCCTGCCAGCAAAGATAAAAGCACAATCCAGAAGAGTGAGAAAGCACCTATGCGCGCCAGCCAAAACAAGGTTTTGACTGAGGCCAGATCCTGATCGGCCTGATCAAGTCCGACAAATTGGCCGTCAGATTGCTGCCCCAGCCAACGTTTGGCGCCTAGCCCCGATAGGATCAGTCCAGCTTCCTTTCGGTCCCCCACCTGAGGCCACCCAGCCCAGATCAAACCAGGCTGAGGGTCTGTTTCCCAGACACCCATCACCGCCGCAGCTGTGACGGGCTGTGTGCGTGCCAGTGCACGCAGATGACCATCCAGGCCAAAAAGCTGGGCACATGCTGCAACCAAAGCCAACAGGCAACCGATCTGATAGATACGCTTTTCATAATTCTGAAGCGGCCGGCGAGTGACCTGCCAGGCTGAAGTGCTAAGCAACAAACAACCAAGGATTAAAAAGCTTCCGGCTACGAACTGCACAAGCAACCAGGCAAGGGAGGGATTGAAAATCAGCTCCATCCAGTCGTTCACCAGATATCGGCCATCGATCAATGACGCTCCTGCTGGCGAATGCGTCCAGGACACCAGAACCAGACCCCAGAAAATAGTTGCCGTCAGACCGATCGCCACCATCGTGACTGACACTACGTGGGAGCGGTCCGATATGCGGCGCTGGCCGAAAAACATGACGCCTAAAAAAAGAGACTTGATCAAAAACAAGGTAGTGATGCCAAAGGCAATCAGAGGACCCGCGACATTACCCACGCGCTCGAGCAAGCCGGGCCAGAGAATACCTAGTTCCAGCAACAAAGGAATGGACGAGGCCAGTGCCATGAAAAAAGTAAGGGCAAAGACTCTGACCCAGAACCGATAGGCGTCCATCCAGACAGACACGGGCTTGCGCCAGGCAAGATACCTGCAAACGCACACGAACCAGCCCAGTGCCATCGCCAGTGCGGCAAACAGCACATGAAAGTTCAGGCTCAAAGAAAACTGGTATCTGGCCAGTAAAAGAGGGGAAATTTCCATGATTCCAGCTAGTGTAGTCGGCTCGTGGCAAAATGTACCTTTATTGGCCGTCAAGATTGCCCCAAACACCCGTATGAGCTCTGATTCTGCTGCACCCGTTTCCTCAGTTGCCCCGGTTACTACCAATTTCCTGCGCAACATCATCGAAGCCGACTTAACCTCCAATCGTTTTGCAGGTAAGCGCTGGGCTGGCACACCTGGTAATGCGGCGGTACAAGCCGCTGGACAACCAGATCCAGCCAGAATTCGCACCCGGTTTCCTCCCGAACCCAATGGTTACCTGCATATCGGCCATGCCAAGAGTATTTGCCTGAATTTCGGTCTGGCCCGCGATTTCGGTGGTGTTTGTCATATGCGGTTTGATGACACAAACCCAGAAAAAGAAGAACAGGAGTACGTCGATGCGATTCTGGACGCGGTCAAATGGCTAGGTTTTGACTGGACCGCCAACAATACTGAGCATTTGTATTTCGCCAGTAACTATTTTCCGGTGATGTATGCCTGCGCCGAAGCCCTGATCGGGGCAGGACACGCCTACATCGACCAGCAAAGTCCGGAAGAAATGCGTCACATGCGCGGCACGCTGACGGAACCGGGTCAGGACTCCCCCTGGCGCTCACGCCCTGCAGCAGAATCCTTACAGCTCCTGCGAGAAATGCGTGCAGGCAAACATCCAGATGGCAGCATGGCACTGCGTGCCAAAATTGACATGGCTTCGCCCAACATCAATCTGCGTGATCCGGTTTTGTACCGGATCCGGCACGCCACCCACCACCGGACCGGTAACGACTGGTGCATCTACCCGATGTACGCTTTTGCCCACCCGATCGAGGATGCGCTTGAGGCCATTACACACAGTATTTGCACGCTCGAATTCGAAGACCAGCGGCCGTTTTACGACTGGACACTCAATCGTCTGCAGGAACTCGGACAGCTTGCAGCACCTCTGCCGCATCAGTACGAGTTTGCTCGCCTGAACATGAGCTATATCGTGACCAGCAAACGCAAGCTGCTGCAACTGGTTAAAGAAGGCCATGTCAGCGGCTGGGACGATCCACGCATGCCAACCATTGTTGGTCTGCGCAGGCGCGGCTACAGCGCTGCGGCACTGCGTTTGTTCTGCGAGCGTACGGGTGTCTCCAAAAACAACGCCCGGATCGATTACAGCCTGCTTGATCAGGCTCAGCGCGAAGTTCAGGATCCCATCGCCCCACGTTCAGTGGCTATTCTGGATCCCCTGAAGCTGATCATTACTAATTTTCCTGCAGACAAAACAGAGCCTTGCCAGGCTCCGCGTAATCCCCACGACCCAAGTGCTGGCCAGCGCGAGTTTCCGCTCACCCGCGAGCTCTGGATCGAGCGGGAGGATTTCGCTGAAATTCCGCCCAAAAAGTATTTCCGACTGTTCCCGGGCAATTCGGTTCGTCTGAAATATGGGTATGTGGTGACTTGCACGGGTTTCACCAAGGATGACGCAGGTCGCATCCTGGAAGTGCACGCCGAGTACAACCCGCAAACCAAGAGTGGTACACCTGGCTCGGATCTGGTTAAAGTCAAAGGCAACGTGACCTGGATCAGTGCAGCCCACGCTATTCCTGCTGAAATACGGCTTTACGACAGACTTTTTTCCGTGCCCTTTCCTGATGCGGGCGATAGCGATTTTCTGGCTTGTTTAAACCCGAACTCAGTTCAGATTGTCCAGGGTTTACTTGAACCCGGCACGATTGCGGACCCAGAGGTTGCGATTCAGTTTGAACGGCTCGGCTATTTTGTTGCTGACAGGGTGGACTGCACTGCGGGAAAACCCGTCTTTAACCGTGTAACCACGCTCAAGGATACTTGGGCGGTGGGTACCTGAGTTATCATTAGTCCCAATGACAACCGAAACTTCAGCCCTCGATTTTAAAAGTGCCACGCTCTATGCAATACGCGTGGTGTTACAGCACGCCGATACGGCCGAACTGATCACAGCGCTAGAAAAGCGCATGGCCGATGCCGGTGCTTTTTTTGAAAATGAACCGGTTGTGATTGACGCCAGCCGTGTTGACGAGCCTGTCGAGTGGGAAGCCTTGATCAAAGCCATGCGCGATCACCGTTTGCCCGTCATTGGCGTCGTAGCCCAAGGTGACAATCTGGCTGCTGCCCAAGCCTGCGGTCTGACGCTTGTAGACCTCTCCGCCAGCCCCGCCCGTAATGCCTCTGACACCAAGAGTGCTGGGGCCGTGGCTGAACCGGTTTCGTCAGTTGTCCCCACGCCGATTGCGAAAAAACCAACGCCAACCCAGATCAAGACTGCTGCCTCCAAAGCGCAAAGTCAAGCTCAGGCAGTCGCGCCTGAAACACCGCTGGCCGCCCCCACCATGGTCGTACGTGGTCCTTTACGTTCAGGCCAGCGGGTCTATGCACGTAACAGCGACCTGATCGTGATGGGTGTTGTGAGTCAGGGCGCGGAAGTCATCGCGGACGGCAATATTCATATTTACGGCCCGCTGCGTGGCAAAGCCATGGCGGGTGCGCATGGCGACGCCGCCGCGCGAATTTTTACAACCGGACTTGATGCAGAGCTGGTCGCTATTGCAGGCGTCTATCGTGTCATTGATGCAAAACTACCCGCAGACTTGCACCAGAAGCCATGCATGATCAGTCTGGATAAAGACGCATTGCGCATAGCTCCACTTGACCAGTAAGAGTTAGACAACAAATTTATTATCCGTATTGCATGCAGTAAAACTTGAACAAAAAATTTATCATTAGTTAGCAGTATGTTTTTCACATCGTCACATTAAAAATATTTCTTAATTAAGGATTTCCGCGTCATGACTCGTATTGTGGTGGTGACTTCAGGTAAAGGCGGCGTGGGTAAAACCACGACTAGCGCAAGTTTCTCTTCCGGTTTAGCCATGCGTGGTTTCAAGACCGCCGTGATCGACTTTGACGTGGGTCTGCGTAATCTCGACCTGATCATGGGTTGTGAGCGCCGTGTGGTTTACGACTTTGTCAACGTCATTCAAGGTGAAGCCACCCTGAATCAGGCCCTGATCAAAGACAAAAACCTTGAAAACCTTTTTATCCTGCCTGCTTCGCAGACACGTGACAAGGACGCGCTCTCACAGGAAGGCGTTGAAAAAGTCATCAACGATCTTAAAGGCATGGGGTTTGACTACATCGTCTGCGACTCACCCGCAGGTATTGAGACAGGCGCGTTGCTCGCAGCCTATTTTGCGGATGATGCGCTGGTTGTGACCAACCCGGAGGTTTCCTCAGTACGTGACTCAGATCGTATCCTGGGCATCCTGGCTTCCAAGTCCCAGCGTGCAATCAAAGGTGATGAGCCGATCAAAGAGTTTTTACTTCTGACCCGCTACAACCCGAAGCGCGTCGAAGATGGCGAGATGCTTTCACTGAAAGACATCGAAGACATTTTGCGTATCAAGCTGATTGGCGTGATTCCCGAGTCAGAATCAGTGCTGCAAGCCTCGAACCAGGGTTTGCCAGCCATCCATATCGAAAACACCGATGTGTCTGAGGCCTACCGCGATGTAGTCGCCCGCTACCTCGGAGAAGAAAAGCCCCTGCGTTTCGTTGATTACGAAAAGCCTGGTCTCTTCAAGCGTCTGTTCGGAGGCAAATAATGTCCTTTCTGTCGTTTTTGCTCGGAGAGAAAAAAACATCTGCCAACGTGGCCAGAGAGCGGCTACAAATTATTCTGGCGCATGAGCGCGTCAGCGGTAACAATTCACCCGACTATTTGCCGCAACTGCAAAAAGAATTAGTCGCGGTGATTTCAAAGTATGTCAAGATCAATCCCGAAGACATCAAAGTCAGCCTGGACCGACAGGATAGCCTAGAGGTGTTAGAGGTCAAGATCGAGATGCCTCAACGTTAATTGATGGAATCTTAAAAAATGAAAGGCGATACTTAACGGTATCGCCTTTTTTTGAATCATACAAAATGAGATCAATTCATGGGTAAGATGATGAAAATCTCTGCGTGCCTCTTATCTCTTTTGTGCCTGGCGAGTACAGTCCGCGCAGACGACACCGAAATTCGCAAGGACTACATTACTGGCACCCTAAGCTCCTTCGCTTTCAAGTCAAGAAAGTTCGCACCTGTTGCAGCTGTTCGCAATTTAAGTATCGAATCGAACCTGAGTCTTAACCAGCAAATCATTACCGAAAACGCTGAGCAAGCATTTAATAGCGACGCCTATGCGCTGGGCATGATCATGCTTGATCACGGGAAAATTATTTTCGAGAAATACAAACACGGTACAGATCCAGACACAAAGTTTTTTTCCTATTCGATGTCTAAAAGTCTGACGGCGATGGTTGTGGGGCGAGCATTGTGTGCGGGAAGGATTAGCTCATTAGACGATACCGCGGCAAAATATGCCCAGACCATCCGGGAGACAGCTTTTGGCCAAGCGACGATCCGGCAACTGCTGATGATGGCGGGAGGTGCCAGAGCGCCCGATCAGGATTCTGGCTCTCTGAATGGCGAATGGCCTGAAATCACAAAAGGCTGGTCTACGATCGATGAGGTGTTAAAAAAATATGGTTCAGAACGTCCTACCGTTGACCAATTTACCTATAACAACAGCCAAACCAATGCCTTGATGCTTGTAGTCAATGGCGTCACGGATTTTGGCGATCTGTTTGAAAAGCAAATCTGGCAAAAGGCAGGTCCGGAAAAATCCTCAACCTGGTTGATGGATAAAAAAGATCAGCTTTATGCTGCTGCAGGCTTTGGTGCAGCACTTCAGGACTGGGCCAGACTGGCCCTTCTGTCAATGGAATTACGCCAAGGCTCTGAGGACAAATGCATGGCTGACTATATGCTGCAAGCCACCTCGAAACAAATATCCGATCAGGTCAAAAAACGCATCTCCGATTATGGCTATCAGACCTGGACGCGCGTCCTGGGGGACAAAAAAACCTACTCCTGGCAAGGCGCTTATGGTCAAACCGTTTTGGTCAGTCCTGAAAATGAACGGCTACTGATCATCTTTAAATACAAAGCGACAGAAGAGGGCTATCGAACCATCGGCAGACTGTTTAACCGCTGGGTGCAAATGCCCTCTCCCTGATTAGTGACTATCCATGAATAGACGCAATCCCTGGACAGCACTAATCCTGAACGCTCGTCATTTCACCAAAGGGCATCCACCATCCGCCATGGGACGGAAGGCCTTGTCACCGGGAATCGTCGCGACATATTTATAATAATCCCAGGGGTATTTCGACTCGGATGGTTTTTTGACCTGATACACATACATATCATGAACCATGCGTCCGTCCTCGCGGATCTTGCCATTTTTAGCAAACATATCGTTGATGGGGGTCGCTTTCATTTTTGCCATCACAGTCGCGGTATCGTCTGTACCGGCAGCCTGAACCGCTTTCAGATAATGCAGAGTCGAGGAATAGTCGCCTGCATCAGCCATCGTTGGCATGCGCTTGCTGAGTTCAAAGAAACGCTTGGACCACTTGCGTGTCTCTTCGTCACGATCCCAGTAAAAACCATTGGTCAGCGTCAAGTCTTGTGCGACTTGCAAACCCATCGCATCCACATCAGTTAACCAAACCAGCAGACCGGCGAGGGTCTGCGTTTTAGTCAGTCCGAACTCCTGTGCGGATTTCACTGCATTAATGAAACCCATTCCTGAGCCTGCAACTGCGACCACTTTTGCCTTAGAAGCCTGTGCCTGCAACAAGAATGAAGAATGGTCCGAGGTATCGATCGGGTAGCGCACCGCTCCGACGACTTTACCCTTTTCACGCTGGATCGCCTTGGTTGCATCCCCCTCGAGTGCATGACCAAAGGCGTAATCAGCTGTCAGGAAAAACCAGCTATCTCCACCTTTTTTAATCATTTCATCCACAGTACCTTGCGCCAGCGCGTAGGTATCGTAGGCGTAATGAATGCTGTTGGGTGTGCAAGCATCACCTGTTAGTCTGGAGGAGCCTGCGCCGTTCACGATCGCAATCCGGTTTTTTTCCTTGGCGACACCTACTACAGATAATGCGACACCCGAGTTAATCAATTCATTAATCATTCGCACGTCCTGGGTATCAAACCATTCACGTGCGCGGGCTGCCGCTACATCCGGTTTATTCAGATGATCAGAGACCAGTACCTCGATCGGACGATCAAGCACCTTTGCGCCGAAATCCTGCACTGCCATCTTGACTGCATTGACTGCACCTATTCCCGATTCGTGAGAAAACTGTCCTGACAAGTCAGTCATCACCCCGATTCTTAAGGGTTTGGTTGCAGTTTGTGCCGAGGCACCGCCTGCTGCGATAGCCAGGATAAGCGCGCATTGAATTGCTTTTAATTTAAGTTTCATTGTCTCTCTCTCCAAACTTTTTATGAATAAACAAGTTCAACCAATAACTACACACAGCAAACTTCATTTCCACCTTGCAAACGTTTCAGCTTTTGATATGTTCTTGTCATTCAAAATCCTATTGACTTCGAACCACCAGAGGTCATTCGGGCGTTAAGTCATAACGCAAGCGGTACCCCATCTCTCCAGCGAATAATTCCTGCCTGCAGGCGCTGCAAACGACTTGTGCGTGAAAATCATGCTGACATTTCGTATGGGTTAACAACAGCGGTGGCTGGCCGGCAGAAAGCCATTTATCACCCCAGCGCATCATGACGATCATCGACCCATACAAGTCATGCCCTTTAGTCGTGAAACGATATTCGAAGCGTTCTGGCCGCACTTGATAGGCTTGTTTCTGCACGATCCCATGACTAGTCAGTCGTTGTAACCGGTCAGTCAGAATATTGGTGGCGATACCAATATTTTCCTGCAAAACATCAAACCTGCGAACGCCAAAAAACATTTCACGGATCAACAAAAAACTCCAGCGATCACCAATAATCTGTAATGTTCTTGCGACTGAGCAAGGACGAACACGCTCAAGCACTTCAGGGTCTGAGGCGCGCCTCGATCTCTTTCGCGCCGGGTCACGCACTTGCTGCCCTGCACCTGGCCCGCTACGATATTGCACGTCATGCGGATCGATGGATGACTCGCAACTGGAGCAAACCACCTCTGCGAAGCTCTCCTTTCCACAAACCTTATGGATCAGTTGCAGCGGGGGAGGTTGGTCGCCCGACAACCATTTATCGCCATACTGCATCAACGCCAGCATGGTGGGATATAAATCTCTACCTTGATCACTTAAGCGGTATTCATAACGGGTTTGTCCAGCCGAGTAGCCGACTTTGACCATCAAGCCAAGTTCGGTCAACTTATTAAGACGGATCACAAGGGTATTTCTGGGTAATTGCAGGCGACTTTGAAAATGCTCAAACCTTCTTGCACCAAAAAAACTTTCCCTCAATACCAAGAACATCCAGGCATCAGACAAAATTTCCACGGTACGCGCAACCGAACAAAACCGATCGACTGACAGCGTAGTCTGTCGGGAAGGATTTGATTCAAGCAGCTCCAAAGTCATGGACGTCAGGCCTTCAAAGTTTCTTTTAATTTGAAACGAATAATTTTTCCGGAGCCTGTTCGCGGTATTTCGTCAACCAGATGGATCGCAGCGGGCACTTTATAGGCTGAAAGTCTCTGGCGACAATGTTCTAGCAAGGTTTCAACGACGACCGTCATGCCTGGACGTGGCACG
>Ga0007827_10000015_pt1 | contig 64555 bp, 24 predicted proteins | sample CryBogCBE16Jul07_FD_60332 | JGI IMG/M metagenome (GOLD analysis project Ga0007827, IMG submission 60332) | Freshwater microbial communities from Crystal Bog, Wisconsin, USA - CBE16Jul07 | ecosystem: Environmental > Aquatic > Freshwater > Lake | place: Crystal Bog, Wisconsin, USA | collected...
CCTAAATTGCGACTGGATGGGAGAAATATTAATACCTTCAGGCCTCGCTGTAAGGCAAAATGTAGGTGTGAGGCACACTTCAATCCGGACTGCGTCTAAAACGCTGGTTTCCAGTAAGGCAAATATTAAATGTTCAAGTCATTTTTTTTAACTAGATACTGGGCCCAGTGGGCTTGGGGCGGTGCGCTGTTGATCTTAGCCGGAACGCTCATACAAGTCAGTATTGACGTTGCGATCAACAGCTGGTTTGGTGATTTTTATAATACGATTCAAGAGGCACTGAGCAAACCGGGTAGCGTCACGCTGTCCTCCTACTATTCTTTGCTAATCGGTCTGGGTAAGTATGCGGCAGGTTATGTGCTGATTGCAGTGTTGCTTGGTTTTTTTACCAATACTTTGGGAGTTATCACGGCACGTCAAGATCGTACCGTTCCTCGGTGAACTCAATCATGCGCTGATTTATGGCGCGATACTTCTTGCATTGTTCGTTACGGTTTTTTTGGCGATAGTCGGTATGTATCTGCCAGGGCTGGAATTTTTCAATCAACGCGTCGAAGCCGCCTTTCGAAAGGAAATGGTCAACGCGGAAGACGATCTTTCACGCGTTGACATTCCCATATTCAGAGACCTGTTTTCCGAGCTCAGAAAAAACTATTTTCGCTTGTATTTTCATTACTTGTATTTTGATATTGCCAAATACTCATATCTCCAGTTCACGATAGTGGTGCCTTATATTTTGATGTGGCCAACCATTATCGCGGGCGTCATTACTCTTGGTTTGATGGAGCAGATCGTTCGAGCGTTTACACGTGTGGAGACCTCGTTTCAATTTTTAGTCCGCAGCTGGTCAACAATTATTGAGCTCATCTCCGTATATAAAAGATTGCGGGAGTTTGAGTCAAAGATTGCTAACCGAGGATAAACCGGCCATGCTCAACCTAGGCGCCATGCATCTTTGTGCTGGCCTCGGCATCAATGGACGCAGCGAGTTTTTGTGCTTGTGCTTCGGATAAGAGCTCACCCTCGGATTTTGCAATGACTGCTGCAGCAATTGAGTTACCAACCGCGTTTGTGGCTGACCGCCCCATATCAAGAAAAGTGTCCACACCAAGTATCAGCAGCAGACCGGCTTCCGGAATATTGAACTGATTAAGGGTGGCGGCAATGACCACCAGCGATGCGCGCGGGACACCTGCCATACCTTTGGAGGTAAGCATCAGGATGAGGAGCATCGTAATCTGGGTTCCAAAATCCAGGTGGATTCCATAGGCTTGCGCGATGAAAAGCGTCGCAAAGGTGCAATACATCATCGACCCGTCAAGATTGAACGAGTAGCCCATAGGCATCACAAAGCTCGATATCTTTCTGCTGACACCGAAACGATCGAGTGCAATCAGGATTTTAGGGTAGGCCGCTTCTGAACTCGCCGTAGCAAAAGAAATCAGAAAAGGTTCTCTTACATTTTGCAAGAGTGTTTTGATTCTCTTACCCAGAAACAGGTAGCCAGCGAAAATTAAAATACACCATAAAACAATCAGGCCTAGATAAAACTCACCCATGAAAATTGCGAATTTTTCCAGGATGCTAATCCCGTTCTCCGCCACGTTAGCCACCATGGCGGCCAACACCGCAACGGGCGCGAATTTCATGACATAGCCTGTGACTTTGAGCATGATGTGCGAAAGCCCATCAATCGAGTCCAGAAGCGTTTTATTTTTCTCACCAATTGCGGACATCGCAATACCGAAAAACATTGAAAAAACTACGATCTGCAAAATTTCGTTTTTAGCCATGGAGGCAACGACAGAATCAGGGATCAGGTGATTCAAAAAATCTTTCAGGCTGAAACTGCTCACCGCCAGATTTGCCGTGGCGCCAGCCTCTGGCAAAGTTAAATGCATGTACTGGCCGGGTTGCATCAGATTAGAGAGAACTAGTCCGAGTAGCAGTGAGACCAGCGAGGCAGTAAAAAACCAGCCAAGTGCTTTTGCAAATACACGCCCTACAGAACTCGCGTCTCCCATGTGCGCGATGCCCACAACCAGTGTTGAAAACACCAGGGGGGCAATAATCATTTTGATCAGACGTAAAAAGGCATCAGAAATGAGTGAGAAATAACTGGCAATTTGAAAGGCGCTTTGCGCAGAGCTAGCCTGAGTGTTGATGACGTAGCCAATCAAGATGCCGAGGATCATCGCATAGACGATGGTCATGGGCGAGGCTGTTTTAGCTGTGGTTTTTTTTGCTGTAGTCATGGGCAGGCTGATCAAATGTCTGTGGGCGATAAGTCTTTTTACCATAGTGTCACAACACCTATCTTTTAAGCTGTTGTGGGCTGGCGCGCCATCCATTAAAGTAGTGGAAACTATACATATATGAATAATAAAGAAGAGGATACAACGATGAGTAGCATTTTCAGGGTCGGAAACTGTTCCGGTTTTTCCGGAGATCGGGTCGATGCCGCAGCGCCTGTTGTCGAGACACTTATAAAACTGGGTGGCCCAAGCGCAATTTTTTTTGAAACCCTAGGTGAGAGAACCGTCGCCCTGGCACAGCTTGAAAAGCGTCGTGATCCGGAGCGTGGCTACGAGCCAATGCTTGAAAGGTTGCTCGAGCCAGTTTTGGTGCGCTGCGCAAAACACGGCATACCAATCATCGGTAATTTTGGTGCGGCTAATCCGGTCGGTGCAGCCAAAGTCATAGCCAGACTCGCTACGCGTTTAGGATTGCCAGAGTTGAAAATAGGTGTTGTTTATGGCGATGACGTGCGTGAGCGACTCAATCTCGACACCCATGAGGTGTATGAGGCCGATACTGGACTGGACATGGGAGGTGGTGAGGTCGTGTCGGCGAACGCCTATCTGGACGCCAAACCAATTGTGGATGCTCTCAAAGCAGGTGCTCAAATTGTTGTAACGGGCAGAACAGGTGATCCTTCACTCTGTCTGGCGCCCTTGATTCATCATTTTGGCTGGGCCTACGATGACTGGAACAAAATGGCGGCTGGTGCGACTGCAGGTCATTTGCTGGAGTGTGGTGCACAATTAACGGGTGGTTATTACTACGACCCTGGCTATAAAGATGTCCCGGATCCCGCCAACATCGGTTTTCCGATCGCTGAAGTGACTGCCGAGGGTGGACTTGTCGTGACCAAGGCAGACAGTACGGGAGGTCTGGTCAACGCACAGATCGTGAAAGAGCAATTGTTATATGAGATTCATGATCCCAGGCACTACATCACACCAGATGTGGTTCTGGATTTTTCTGATGTCACGGTAACTGAAATCGGCAAAGACCGTGTTGAGGTAAAGGGCTTCAAAGGCAGTCCGGCTCCTCGTACCATCAAAGCGACCGTATGTTTTGATGGTGGCTGGTTAGGTGAGGGCGAAATTTCCTATGCCGGTCCAAACTGTCAGGCACGCGCTCGCGCGGCGGCCGATGTGTTGCTCGAGCGCTTGAAAATACGCAAGCTTGATGTGCAGGCGCGCGTAGATTTAATTGGGGTCTCCAGTGTCCATGATGGCGATGGTGGGGATAAATGGCGCGCCTCTAGCCTGGCGCCGCAAGACATTCGCGTTCGGCTCGCTGTCTCGGCTCGTACCCAGGATGACGCGGATCAAGCTGCACGTGAGGCGCTCGCGCTTTACTGTTGCGGTCCTGCAGGGGGAGGAGGCGTCAGATGGCGAACAACGCCACGGATCAGAACGCAATCCTATCTTATGTTGCCGAGTGATCTGGCGCCCGGTTATTCGCTTCACCTTGCCAAGGAGCTTGCATAATGACGACAGCCAATCAAAATAATATCCAACAGCAAAATCCCGACGCGCTCGTTGAGGTTCCCTTGCATAGCGTTGCCCATGGCCGCGCAGGTGATAAAGGCAATCGTCTCAATGTCAGCATCATGCCCTATGATCCAGCCTGTTTTGAGCTGCTCGCAGAGCAATTAAAGGAGAGTCGTGTACTGGCTGCCTATGCGCATCGTGGCGCAAGTTCGGTGAAACGTTACGACTTACCGAAATTACCCGCCATGAATTTTGTAATCGATGATGTCCTTGAGGGTGGCGTGAACGGCAGTCTGAACCTCGATGGTCATGGCAAAAGTAATTCATTTATTTTGCTCGGTTTGAGCGTTCGCGTACCTTTCAAATATGTCCGTCAACCTGTTTAAGTTTTAAGTAAAAAAATATAAAGCGAGACAAGATTATGTCGACGATGAAAAGAAAGCTTTTGCAACTGCTTGCTCTGGCCTTACCACTTTCGCTTACCTTATCTTCACTGCCATTGCAGGCGCAGTCGTTAAAATGGCCGGAAAAAGCTGTACGTATTGTTGTACCAGCTCCACCCGGTAGTGCGCCAGATGCGCTGGTGCGCATGTTTGCACAGAAAATGTCTGAGAGCTGGGGGCAGGCCGTGACGGTTGAAAACGTTGTGGGCGCCTCAGGCAATATCGGCACAGATCGTGTCGCAAAAGCGAACCCTGACGGCTATACCTTGCTATTTAATACGCTTGGACCTATTGCCGTTAATTACGCATTGTTTGAGGGCAAACTTCCTTACGACCCGATCAAAGATCTCGCGCCGATCAGTCTTGTCGCAAAAATGCCAAACTTTTTAACGGTCAGCGCGACCTTGCCAATTAACAGTATGCAGGAGTTGATCGCCTTAGCCAAAAAAGAACCGGGTAAGATTCGTTACGGTACCGCAGGTCCAGGAACCACACAGCATTTATCTGGTGAATTATTGAATTTGCGTGCGGGTATCAAAATGACCAGCGTGCCCTACAAGTCGAGTGCCCAGATGACTACAGATGGCATCGGCGGTCAGATCGAGTTGCTGGTTCATAATGCACCTGTGCTGTTACCGCACATGAAAGCCGGTACGCTGCGACCCTTGGCGATTACGAGTAGTGCGCGCAGTCCCTCAGCGCCTGAGGTTCCGACTATGGCTGAAGTGGGAATCGCTGATTTTGAAATTACTGCCTGGTTTGGTTTTATGGCACCCGCAGCAACACCCAAAGCCATTATTGATAAAGTTTCAAAAGACATCGCACGAATTATTGCGATGCCTGAGGTGAGAGACAGGATACTTGCCCAAGCCAGTGTTCCGATTTCCAATACACCCGAAGAATATGCTGCTTTTATTCAGACGGAAACGAAAAAATGGGCCGAAGTGATCAAACAGGCCAATATAAAGGCCGATGAGTAATCGTTGTCGAATACGTGCGGGATGCTTCTACCGCAACGCTCTTAGTCAAAGCCCGGGCTTTAGGTCAGGGCTGAGGCGACTTCTGACGCATGATATTCGCCGGTACCTTCCTGAATGATTTCATCGTCATCACATAGCTCACCTTGTTTAATAGAAGCCAGGTGTTCCAGACTGAGCGCAACATTAAAAAGATCTTGTCTGGCGATGCGTTTTAACTGATCGAAACTATCAATAACAAAATAGGTTTCCTGCAAATCGAGCATGTTGTACTCGGTTCTCATGACGCGGCTGAGATTGAAATGGATCAGGTTCGGGGCTTTATCCAGTGTCGCAAAAAAAGTTTCTTTTTCAGAAGAGGTGATCGCTCCGCCGTAAACACGCAAGTCACCTGACTCAAGGATTAGACCAACTTCGATGGTGAACCAGTAGAGGGCTGAAATTCTTTTTGCAAGATCTTTACGGCCCAGTTTTAACGCTTTGAGGATACCTGTGGCGCAGGACAAAAGAAGGTCCGTGACTGCAGGATAAATCAGCAGTGGGACGTGGCCGTAAATATCGTGAAAAAGATCGGGATATTCCTGAAAGCTAGATTCGTCAAGGGAGCGAATTTCACAGCTGGTTGGAAATTTTTTATTTGAAATATATTGAAAAAATAACTCGTCAGGTAGATAGCCATTAACGGGGATCACTTCCCAGCCATTTATTTTCAGTAGCCTGGCAGAAAGTTCGTCAAATTTCGCAATTTGATGTGGCTCAAATTCGATTAACTCACTACCTTTGAGGTATAGCGAACAGGACTTTCGAAGCGACAGCTTTTTAGCTGATTTCAAAAGCGTTGCCCAAACACTATGGTCAGTCTGAGTATAGCGATTGAGCCAGTCCTGTGAAACAAAATAACTGGGCGCCGTATTTGGAGTCTTTAATTCCATCTCTCATCTCGTATATCAATAAAAAAGCACGATTGTGAACAACCATGCTTTTTTAAATATCTCAAACTGATCAAGCGGTGATTAACCGATTAAGCGGCAACAACTTCTTCTTTCGCTGCAGCGGTTTCAGCCATGCCTTCTTTAACTTTACGCTTGAAAATACCGCGTCCAGCAACCAGATTAAAGTCCTCCAGTGAGCCACCTGCTTTGAAATGGTCCAGGAACAGGTTGCCGATAGCATAGGTGATGCCTGCGGAGGTCGCTGCCAAGGCTGTGCCAGACAGCAGCATGCCGATGCCGGGAACTAATTTGAAAGTTGTCGAGGCCAGAACTGGTGCGAGCATGGTTGCACCCAGGCTGCCGATCAGGCTGACAACGATTGGACGTGCGAGTGATTTTTTGAAAGGGATTCCAAATGCAGAGCACAATTCATTGATCATTTTCAACTGTACGCCGGTAATGGCGACCAGATCCAGACCTGGAAGGGGCAACATGCCTGCGCCTGCAGACCAGGCAACATTGTGCTTGATGACTTCAGCAGCTTTTGCGAGTTGATCGGCAGTAGGCGTCGCGATGATTTTTTCAGCTTCAGGAACTGAGGAGACTTCTGTGGCTTGGGCTTTCATAATATTTCCTTGTGGGTAAATAACTTTAAATAAAAAATTCGCTTGTTAAAGAGCGTGTTCCAACTCCAGTTCTTTCAAGGGGCTTCGATCTCTCGCATTGAGAAAATCCGGTCTTTTATCCGGACCAGAATCTTTCGGTGCATTCGAGACCGCGTTATAAGTCAGGATGGCGATACGTCTCTGGTGAGGCGAAATGTTTGCTGGTGAGGCATGGACCAGATTTCCATCAAACCAGACCGCAGTGCCTTTTTTGCCAGTCGCAGAAAACATCCCACCTTGTTTGACAAGCTTGGCGACCTCTTCATCACTGACCTGATAAGTCAGCGCAGCACTAACGTTTCCTTCCCAGCCTTCTGGAGCATCTTCTGGAATCTTCGGTTCGATACAGCCTTGCTGATGTGAACCCGGGATGAAAAACAAGGGGCCATTAAATTCAGTGATGTCATCCAGAAAAATCATCACACTGAGTATTTTGTTGGTGGGCACTTTGTCTTCGTTGCGCCAGAATATATAGTCCTGATGCCAGGGCCACATTTCACCTGAAAACGCCTGTTTCAAATTCACCTTGAGCTGGTGAATATAAACCTCGTCTTTCAGCAATGTCCTGGCGGTATTCAGGAACTCAGGTTTCCTGATTAAGTTGTCATAGACGTCACTGTAAAAATGACAGCCGTGGAAAGCTCGATAGACCGTACTGTTTTTTTCCTGTACGTGCCCGGGCTGTGGGTTTTTTGCAAAATCTTCCAGACAATCAACGAGTGCTTGTGTATCAGCAGCGCACAACAATTCAGGCTGAACCCAAAAGCCATTTTTTCGATATGCGGCAATATTGTTTGCATCAATACTCATATGCTGTATTCGCTTTATGGACAAGTAACACCTGAAACACCCGTTTTAAAAGTGTTTTTCATGTTTAGTTGGAAAAATTCAATGGATAGATTTAAACAAATCCGGTAACGTTAAATCTTTCTGAACCTTACAGATTTCCTGTTTAGATTGATAAATTTTGTCTTTAATTAAATTTATTTTTTAATAAAGTTAATAACTCCAGGCTTTTGAGCACTTGTTCCGCGGGCAAGCCAAAATCAATCAGGCAGCAGATATCTGTCACCCCTAGCGCTTTGACCTTGTTGACAATCCGTTCGCAGGAGTCGCCCGTACCCATCAGTGCTGACGTATCAAAGTAGCGGTTAAAGGAGTCTTCAACCATTTTGTCCCTTAGAGACGTGTCCGCGGTCTCCCATTGGGCACGCAGATCTGCAGGGATTGCGAGCTCAATACTTTGTTTTAAGTATTCTGAAAGGGGTTTTTTGACAGTTTCCCTGACTGTTTCTATGTCTTGACCCATAAAAGTGTGGAGCATCAGGGATATTTTCCCTTTTGTTTTAAATCCTCCATTGACCCTGTAGGCTTGATATTGTTTGATTTTTTGATCGAGTTCCTCGAAGCTTTGACCTAATAAGTGAGTCAGCAGATTAAACCCACCATTACCGGCTCGGGTCATCGACTTAATTGAGCCTGCACTTGTCACCCAGAGAGGCAGGTCTGGTTGAATCGGACGAGGGTAGGTTTGGATTGAGACCATTTCACCTGAGCCGTTTTTAAACTCGCAGGCATCACCTCTCCAGAGGGCTGAAACCATTTCAATGGCCTTCATGTGACCGCTTTTTCTTGTGCTGTAGCCCTCGGGTGCCAGCACAAAATCATCGTCTTTCCAGCCTGAAGCCATGGCCAGTTCAACGCGTCCGTTGGAAAGATTATCAACGACAGCCCATTCCTCCGCGATACGCAGCGGATGGTGCAATGGGGCTACAACACTACCGGCCCGCAGGCGGATTTGTTTGGTAATCGTTGCCAGGGCGGCGCAGATGACAGAGGGATTGGGAAAAAGACCGCCCCAGGGGTGAAAGTGTCTTTCTGGAATCCATAAGGCTTTAAACCCCTGCTGGTCAGCAAACTGGCTAGCTTTCAACAGTAATTCATACTTCTGTGAAGGGTCTGAATCAGGGGCCATATTGCCCCAGAACATAATACTGAAATCCATCGGAATACCTTTTCAGAAACGGTCTTTAGTCAATCGCTTTAGCGAGTCATTTTTTGTTTTTGCGTTTGTGCATCCACTGGCCTAAAACAAATAAGCCGTAGAAAAAACTTGCGCGAGGTGCTGTGAAAACCCGCCAGGCCGGATCAACCTGCCAGAACCGGTTGATTGAGCAGATGTAATCGTCGCCCAATGCTTCAATTTCGTGCCACCAACCCAAAGGTATATAAACCGTTTCACCTTCTGCCAGAATCGTCGTGATACGCGTTTTCAAGGCTTTCTCGAGCTTTGGGTATTTATCAAAATCCGGAGCGTCGATATAGGGCTGGCTAAAGTTAGGCGGCATGCGCTTGTCTTTAATCGGGAAGGGGTAGAGATTTTTTGTTTGCTTCGGGCTAAATAACGAAATGCGTTTGTCACCCCGCAATTGAAACAAGGTGCCGTCCCGCCCATCCAGATGCAGTGGTTCCAGATGACCGCTCGGCGCAAACCAGAGGTTGGTATTGGTGGGGATGTGATCTCTCAGACCTGTTTTTTTTCCAAGATAATCGATGCAAGGACCAACGATTTCATAAAGTTTAGAGTCTGTCAGATCAACGGCACCGAGATAGATTTGTTCTTTGCCTGCAGTACCGCTTTCTAATAAGTCGCAATACTCCCCGACAGTGCCTTCGCGCACGTCAGAGCGGGATTTCCATTCTGTTTTCGGTTTGTTGAAATGGCCAGCCCCGAGATAGCGTATCGGTACTTTGAGTTCACCGATCGCTTGTTTGATTTCTTTGATTTCGAGAGGGATCACCGCGTCAAGCGCGTGCGTAATGATGACGGGTTTGCCAGGCAGACGATATTCCCGGTGGAAAATTTCCGGCGTTAGATCATGCACGGAAACGCGAGCAATATATCCAATTTCGTTTTCGGTGTGACGGTTAGATTTATTCATGGTTTTTATAAATAGATTGTTAATTGGGTGTTTTTTGATTCAGTATTTGTTTATCAGGATCGATCACTTCCGAACAGCTGTCTGCGTGAGGAAGGAATCGACAATCTTTGCGATTTGTTTACTGGGTTCTTCTCGCCACAGATCGGCGTGTTTTGCAGCCACCGTTTCATTGATCACGGCCGCATCGGTAAATTTTCCCCAGTTAAAAGCCTCAGGATTTAGTGGCTCAGCTTCGAGACTTGCGCGCACCAGAATGATGGGTGCCTGGCAATGCTGTTTATGATGTTGATCCGTCAGCTGCGTAGCCCGAATCATTTGCCGAATCGTAATCTCCAGTGACTCGGGTGAGGTCGATGCCGGGATCAGTCCGAGTTCAGCAACGCGCGCCCTGAGTTGCGTCATGAATTCACGGTTGGTGAGCGAAGGGTTTTCGCTGGCCAGGCCATAGGAATCTGCAAATTCTCTTAGCGTAAGACTGATTTTCTCCTCAGTTGTGTGAGCAACAGTGTGCTCTTGAGAAGTGTCCGCGTATGTGTCCAGCATGAAAATAGCTTCAACAGTCTGGCCAGCCTGTTCCAGCAGGCAGGCCATCTCTTGCGCAATAGTTCCGCCAAAGGACCAGCCTAAAAGTCGGTAAGGACCAACCGGCTGAACTCTTCTGATTGCAGTGACATATTCTCTGGCCATTTCAGCAACACTATCGTGCGTTGTTTCGCCTGGCTCAAAGCCACTTGCCTGCAAGCCCCAGACGGGTTGCTCCGTCTCAAGTTGGTTGGCGAGATTTTGATAGACCGTGGCATAGCCGCCACCAGGATGCACACAAAACAGAGGTGTTTGTTGACCGCCTGGCTTTAAGGCAAGTAAAGGGTCAAACGCCCAGGTTTTACCTGTTTCAATTTGCGTGGATAAACCCTCTGGAGTTGGGAATTCAAATATTTTGCGTAAAGGTAATTTGCAATCAAATTCCTGTCTGATGCCTGCAATGAGTTTCATCGCGAGCAATGAATGTCCACCAATCGAAAAAAAGTTATCGTCTATCCCAACTTGAACAAGACCTGTGATCTGCGCGTAAAGTCTGCAAAGTTTCATCTCTTTGCTTGAGCGCGGTGCACGGTAGGCCGTAATACGAGCGCTCGCCTGCGGTTGCGGAAGACTTCTTCGATCCAGTTTTCCACTTGGCGTCAGCGGTAATGCCTGTACTTCAATAAAATAACTTGGCACCATGTAGGCGGGCAGTGTTTGCTCCAGCCCTGTTTTGTAAGTTTGCGCTGTAGCGCCGTGATCTGGCGAATCAGTCACGATATAGGCGACTAAACTGAAGTCTTTCTCGATAGCGACGGGTATCACCGCAGCTTGCACAATATTTTTAAAGTTATTGAGCAAGGCAGTCTCGATTTCTCCAGGTTCAATCCGATAGCCTCGTATCTTGATTTGCTGATCCGCCCGTCCCAAAAACTGCAGCGAACCATCATTCTGGCGTCGGACCAGATCGCCTGTGCGATACATCCTTTGACCATCGCTGACAAAGGGGTTGGCAATAAAACGCTCGGCGGTCAGGCCACAGCGGCCCTGATAGCCACGCGCAAGCGAAGAACCTGAAATATACAGTTCTCCGGCTACACCGTCAGGCACGAGTTCGAGCGTTGCGTCAAGTATCAACAACTGGGTATTGTTGATTGGATACCCAATCGAGGGCAAATTCGCCCAGTGCTGTGCGTCACCAGATAACTCCAGCGCGCTCACCACATGCGTCTCTGTCGGACCGTAGTGGTTGTAGAGTTTTGACTCCGGATGAGCGCAAAAGACGTTGCGTAATGAAGGCGTGATCTGTAGTTGCTCGCCAGCTGTAATGACCATCTCGGGCCAGTACCCGTTACCCTCTACAAGCCACGCTTCACTCAGGCTGTTGAGTGCAACAAACGGTGCGAAAAGCTGATTAATACGGTAATCCTGCATATGTTTCAGTAAGGCAGAACTATCGCGTCGCGTTTCATCCTCTATCAATACAAGCGTATGACCCTGGGTCAGCGCATAGAGTATTTCTTGTGCGGAAACGTCAAAGCTGATTGGGCTGTACTGCAAGATGCGAGAGGGTTCGCGTTGTTCGAAATGCTCCTCCCAGCTCATCAGATTCACCAGACTCGAGTGTGGCATTCCAACTGCTTTGGGCTTGCCTGTAGAGCCTGAGGTATAGATGAGATAGGCGAGATGATGGGGCGACAAGGGCACGGTACGTTCTTGTTGCGTGATTGCGGCTTCTGAAAGTTGGCGCAGCGGTTTGATAAAGGCTGGGTCATCCAGATAGAGAATGTCTGTCACCAAGTCCTCGATCTGAACTTGGTCTGGACTTGTTTTGGTCAAATTCAGTTCTGCCACAAATCTATCTACTTGCTCATGGCCAGATATCAAGCAGAGCGCCTGACTATCACCGAGCATGAACTCTAGTCTTGAGGCTGGATATTCAGGATCAAGCGGTAAATAGGCTGCTCCGGCTTTGAGCGTAGCCAACATCGCCACAATCATGTTGATCGATCGATCCATCAGAATCGCGACGATTTTGTCCGGACCTGCGCCGCGTGCGATAAGCCCTCTTGCCAACTGGTTTGCTGTTTGATCAAGTTTCGCATAGGTCAGGGTATGACCATAGAAATCGATACTGAGCTGATTTGCTGAAAGTTCTACTCTCTGATTTAAAAGCTCGACAAGCGTAGTGGACGCAAACATACTCGTGTTTTGCTGGCCACTTGATTGATCAATGATTTCCTGACTTGCACGCGCATCCAGCAGCGGGATGGACCTAGGTGGTAACTCTGCGAGTTCAGAAATATTTTCAATCCAGTCCGAAAGGATTGTCGCGAAGGAATTTGCATGCTCCTGATCCATACGGGCTTGGTCATAGATCAGTCGCAAGTCAAGTGAATCCTGTTTGGGCATCACGATCAAACCGATAGGATAGTGAATGCCGTCCTGGCCCTGACTCGCGGTCTGAGTCAGATCCATCAAATTTTCATCTGGATTATTGACCGGATAGTTTTCATAAACAAAAATAGCTTCAAAAATAGGTGTTCCGGAAAACCCACAAATCTTCTGGATTTCACTCAAGCCTATATGCGCGTGACTATCGTGTTCGGCTTGTCCGGTTTGTTGTGATGCGAGCCACTCCACCAGGGAGCCTGGATGAGAAATATCCGCAAAAACAGGCAACGTATCTATAAAAAGACCAATCGCTCGTTCCAGACCCGGGGCACCGCTTGAGCGGCCGCTTCTTACGCTACCGATCACAATCTCATTCATATTGCTGATACGGGCCAGCAGAATGGTGAACAACCCCTGTATGACATTCGCCTGTGTGAGGCCATGTTTCCTGGTGAAGCGCTCCATGTTTTGCGCGGCCTTTGCGCTTAAACGTGTGCGTATATTTGCCGTGCCTGACAGTGGGACTGATGCAGGAGGCAGTTCGATGCGGCAAGGTGCCGTGACCTCAGACAAATACTCTTGCCAGTAGCGTTTGGCGAGCGCTTTATCCTGATCCTGCAACCAAGCCAGATGGCGCTGCCAGCTGAAGGGGGCACTTAGCGCAAGCGGGCTGCCGTTCATTTCAGAGCGATAGGCTTGAGCAAACTCTCCCAATAACAGGGGGACCGACCAACCATCCATGACTAAATGGTGATTGGACAGGCAGAGGGCGAACGCATCCTGCCCGAGAATACAAACTTTAAGTCGAGCAAGTGGATCACTTTCAAGCTTGAACTTCTGGTTCAGATCCTGACTGCGAATCTCCTCTATTTTGTTACCCTTGAAATTGGTCAGATCCAGCACTTCAAAATTATTGCTTTGTGCTTTCGAAATAATGCCCAAACCGGACGAGATCAAGCCCGCTGCAAGGTTTAACCGTAACACCGCATTGCGCTCAATCACGATCTCCCAGGCGCGCTTTAACGCTTCAATTTCTGGCGAACCCTTAAAAGTAAAAATGAGTTGAACGTGATAGGGGTCCTGTTCCTGCTCTGTCAGGATAGAGCTCTCAAAAGCGAGTCCTTGCTGAAGCGGGGTGAGCGAGACAATATCTTGTAAACCGGGATTTTGCTCTCTGAGCCAATCCAGACTTTCCTGGCTAAGCAACGGTCTGAGCGTTTCTGTCGAGCGAGGCAACAGCACAAAGTCTGACGGAGTCAGCGTGCCGAACAAGGGCTCGCTCAGGCAGTGCTGCGTGACTTCGATCAGTGCTTGCTCAAAACGTTTTGAAAGTACTTCAATGGTCTGTCTGGAATGAATCTTGTCGCAATAAGAGATGAGGAAATTCAAACCATTATCCGCACCAATCATCAAATTAACATCGATCAGATACATTCTTTGACGGTCTGGATTGTCTAGAGAGCTGACTAATCCATCGCCCGCAAGTGTCCAGCCTTTGTCTTTTGATGCGGGTCTTTCAAATCGGCCCAGATAATTAAAACTAATTTCTGGTTCCGGATGATTAAGTTTGGCCAACGCGCTTTGCGGATCCAGATAGCGCAGGATGCCGTAGCCAAGACCTTTGTCAGGCATCGCACGCAAGCTTTCTTTGACCCGTTGCAATACCTGGCCACTGCGACTTGAGTGAGAGTGATCAATGCCCCCAAGCTCAATACGCAGAGGAAATACACTCGTTAACCACCCAACCGTACGTGTCAGATCAGCATCACTTTCGCGTCCATGCCCTTCGAGTGCGACAACCGGATCGCGCAAGTCGTAATTAAATTCCTCGCGTGCCCAATCACTTAAGGCAAGTCCTAAAGCTGTCAACAGAATATCGTTGATGCTGCCGTGATACACATTCGGCGCACGCAAGAGTTGTTCTGTAGCACCAGGACTGAGACAGCCGATCACTTCCGCAGTTTGACCAACGGTATTGGCCTCGGGGCTCGCGGCATAAGTTTGCGGCAATGGCGTGAGGTCCTTGATCTGACTGATCCAGAGTGGATCCTCAATTTGCCTGGAGCCCTCTCTGCCTTGCTGGTAAAGATATTCGTTCCATACGCGCACAGGCATGCTGCGTTCTGGGAGTTGGGGGTTTTCTTTCAGCGTCAGTGTAGCGAGATCCTCCATCAATACGCGCCAGGAGACGCCATCAATAGCAAAATGGTGGATCAGTATGGCGAGCAAAGGAGCTTGCTCAAAACGCTCTGCCCACAAAGCCACCATCATTGAGCCCGGCTGGGTTGGATCCAGCAAGCCACTGAGTTGCATGAAAGACTCAATTAACGCTTTTTCTGCAGCGACTTGATCTTGACCATGCGGCGTTAGATCAAGCCGGATTGTCTTGAGCGCAGGCAACGGCCCGGGCGCAGGGATCCTGAAGCGCGTGTCCAGACCTGAGCCCTCGGTATAAAGCCTTAAGGCGCCGTGATGTTGCTGTAAAGCACAAAGGCCCGCAAGCGCCTGTTCGAACGAAACACCCGTTGGTGCTTGCAAACAAATTGCCTGATGGAAACGGGTGATCTCGCCTGATTGCCCAAGCACTTTGAGCATGATGGGTGAGGGCAGTACGATGCCCTCATCGGCTGCGATCGTTGCGCTGACCGATGTCTGTTGAACCCGCGCCCCATGCAAGGCGAGTTGCGCGGGCGTCAGATGTTGAAATACATCGCGGACTTTAAAGCTGATGCCTGCCGCTTTGGCCAGACTGACCAATCTGATCGCTGTGATGCTATCGCCGCCAATTGAGAAAAAGTTATCCTCGATACCGACTGCGTCATAACCCGTCAGTTGTTCAAATATTTCGCACAGTATCCGCTCTTGCGCAGTATTTGCTTGCTTGAAGTTTGTCTCACGATCCTGTTGCTCAGGCTCGGGTAAACCTCTTCTGTTGATTTTGCCATTTGGCGTGAGCGGTAATGCCTCCATATAGACAAAGGCCGCTGGCACCATGTAGCTTGGCAGGATCTCAGCCAGAGTGGATTTGATCTCTGATACACCGACAGATTGCTGGTCAGCGTGGGTAACCAGATAGGCAACAATTTTTTGCTCATTGCCGAGTTTACGGGCAATCACAGCGACTTGGGATAGTGAAGGGAAGCTTTTCAGCAGAACGTTTTCAATTTCACCTAACTCAATGCGGAAGCCGCGAATTTTTACCTGATCGTCCGCACGCCCCAAATAATCAATGACGCCATCTTTACGATATCTGCCAAGATCGCCAGTTCGATACATACGGTGGGTATGTTGATTTAACTGGACAGCGCAGAAAACCTTATCGGTTAATTCAGGATTATTCACATAGCCGCCACCAACACCTGTGCCTCCAATCCAGATTTCACCAATGACTCCAGTCGGAACGGGGAGTCGTTGTTCATCGAGAATCAACACTTGCGTATTAGTAATAGGCAAACCAAGCGCTACAGGCTCAAGCTCTTCTGGACCAGAGAGGTTCCAGGTCAGGGCGATATCCGTACACTCAGTGGGGCCGTAGGAGTTCATGACTGTCGCACGACAGCTAGCATGACTCAACCACGGTTTTAATTTAGCAAGCTGTATGGGTTCGCCGCCCAGGATGACCCAGCGCAAGGAGGACAAACTGTCAAAGGCGAAGGCTTCTTGCTCTTCAATAAAGGGATAGAACGCACTTGGGGTGCAATTCACCCAGGTAATCGAATCCTGTTTGATCAGATTCAGATAGGCGTCGACATCGTATTTTGTTTCCGAGGGAATCCTGAGACTCGCACCACAAGCCAGCGGTGCGAGTATGTTTTTCTGGGTTAAATCGAAACCAACAGCACTGATCAGCAAGCCCGTATCACTTGAGGTGAGTTTGAGTTCTTGCACATACCAATTCACCAGATTCACGACACCTTGATGGAAAACTGTAGCGCCTTTTGGAACTCCCGTACTGCCAGAGGTGTAGATAAGATAAGCGGGATCGCGTGGTGTGAGTGGTCTGGTTCGTTCGGAGTCAGCAATGCTCAGTGCACTGAGGTCTGCGAGGGACGACTGGAATGCTTTGTTGTCAGCGAGAGAGATTTTTACGCGACCGTGTTGATAATCATCTGAGAGTCTCGCGTGCGTAATCAACTGACTAGCCTGACTATTTTCTAAAATATATCCAATACGTTGCGCTGGATATTCAGTATCCAGAGGCAAATAGGCTGCTCCGGTTTTGAGCGTTGCGACAATCGCTATGACCATTTCGAAAGAGCGGTCAAGCAAAATCCCGACAACTTGTCCCGGCCCGGCACCCTGAGAAATTAAATGTCGCGCCAACTGATTCGACGCGCGGTCTAGTTCCTTGAAGGTCAAGGTTGAATGGTCGATGCGTAGTGCGATGTTCTCAGGTGTCAGCTTTGCCTGTCGTTCAAACAAAGCGGGAAGGGTGTTTGCATCGGGCTGTACGGCTTGGACTTGACCATAACTCTTGGCCAGCAAGTGCTTCAATTCCGTATCGCCAATGAGCGGAATGTCTTTAAGCTCCATGGCTGCATGCTCAGGTAGCGTGCGCAATTGCTCAATCAGAAGATTGAGAATCTCACGTGCCTGGTCTTCGTCAAGCCTTTGCTGATTAAAAGTCAAACGTAGCGTCAGGGTTTCACCCAGCATCGCAATCAGTCCGATGGGGTAATGATTGCCGTCTTGACCTTCAGCCTGTTCCAGTTGAACTTGCCCGAGCGATTGCTTCGAATGATCGACAGGATAATTTTCAAAGACAAACATTGCTTCAAAAATCGGAGTGCCGGGGAAGCCCGCAGCCGCCTGTACATCTCTGAGACCCAGATAACTATGCGTGTCCTGTTCAGCTTGTGTGCTTTGTTGTTGGACAAGCCACTGCGTCAGGCTCTGAGGACTGCTTAGATCCAGATACAAGGGCAGTGTATTGATAAACAGGCCTAACCCGCTATTGATATTTTTTAACTGACTCGAGCGACCGTTACGAACGCTCCCGATCACAATATCCTTGCTTCTGTTCATGCGTCCTAGTAAGAGCGCATAGACTCCCTGCAGGATGGTTGCTTGTGTCAAACCATACTGACTTGAAAAGGCATTGATACTTTTTTGTGTGTCAGCATCCAGTTCAATCTGGATACTTCCCATCGATTTCGTGGGCTTGGCAGGCGTTGCAAACTCAAGACGGCTTGGCTCGGATAAGTCTTGCAGATGGGACTTCCAATAGGCGAGCGCTTCCGTTCTGTTTTGTTTAGCTAGCCATTCGAGATGCTCTTGCCAGGCAAAAGCGGGTTCGAGAGTCAGGGTGATGTTCTGCTCTTGAGCCTGATAGAGTTCCCCAAGTTCGCGTCCCATTAACGCAGTCGACCAGCCATCTATGATCAGGTGATGATTACCAATTAATAGCGCAACCCTGGAGTTGGTCAATTCGCAAATATAGAGTCTGATCAAGGGTCCCTGATCGAGGACGATCTTATTTTCAAAATCAAAAGCTTTTAATTTTGCAATACGCTCAGCATCCGAACCTGAAAATTCAAGCTTTTGAAAACTGTAATATTCCGAGCCATGAACCAAAGCGAGCTCAGCCGAAATTTCACTTGGACTTAAGCTTAAACGTAATACGCTGTGGCGGTTGATGAGCTGTTTCCACGCGCGTTCCATCGCGAGGATGTTGAAATTACCGCTGAGCTGCAGAACCAATTGAACATGGTAGGGATCTTGTTCGTCCTCGGACAAGAATGAGCTCTCGAACGCCAGGCCTTGTTGCAAGGGAGTTAACGTGACGATGTCTTCAATATCTGGATACCGGTTATGCAACGAATCAAGATTTTCCTGCGTCAGGACAGGCTTGTTCAACCCTGCTGTTTTAGGAATTAAAGCGTAGTCAGAGGGTGTATTTTTAAAGCTTAGCGGAGTATCCAGGCAGTGCTGAGCGACTTCAAGCAGTGCTTTTTTGAAGTGCTCTGTCAATTTTTCAATTGAGGAGGCCGAATGGATTTTTGTGCAGAACGTAATACTGAAATCCAGTTCTGCTGATGAATTCAAGATCGAATTGACTTCGATTAAATGTAGTCTTTTTCTGTTTGTATCATCTGCTGCGCCGATCAAACCATCTTTAAAAAGCTGCCATTTTGCAGAGTTTTTTTCACCCTGTTCAAATCTACCGAGATAATTGAAACTCAGTTGCGGCTCTGCGTAAGCGGTCGTGGCAAGCTGGCTTTCCGGGTCAAGATATTTCAAAATTCCATAGCCAATACCTTTATCCGGCATGGATTTGAGAGTTTCTTTGTTCATCCTGATTGCGTAACCAGCCCGCTCGGACAGGGCGTAGGTCTGATCAGGTACATGAAGCCGCATTGGAAATACACTTGTAAACCAGCCGACAGTGCGCGTGAGATCTACAGATCCCTCACGTCCATGCCCTTCGAGGGCGATGAGCGGATGACCTATATCGTAGCTATATTGCTCAAGTGACCAATCGTGCAGCGCTAATCCCATGGCTGTTAACAGCACGTCATTGATACTGGCCCCGTAGGTGGCTGGCGAGCGCAGGAGTTTTTCGGTATCGTCAGCGCTTAATTTCGCGGTAGTTCTCGCAGCATTGGCAACAGTGTTGAACCCTTGCTGCACCTGAAAGTCTTGCGGTAAGGGTTTTGCTTGTTGCAGTAACTCAATCCACAAGGGTTCTTCATTTCGACGCAAACCTTGTTCGCCTTGAGTCAGCAACAACTCGGACCAAACGCGGGCAGGCATCGTGGGTTTAGGGAGCGAGACGAGTTGTCCCAGGGTCAGCGTCGCGAGATCCTCCATCAGGATACGCCAGGAGACACCATCGACGGCAAAGTGATGGATCAACAGTGCGAGCAAGGCAGGCTGTTCACCACGCTCAACCCACAGGACTACCATCATGCCACCGGCACGTTCTGGGTCGAGCTGCTCACTGAGCGGCATAAATGCCTCAGTTAGCTTGCGCTCCGTGTTTTGTTCATCGCAACCGCTCAAATCCAGAACGATTGGTTTGATTGCTGGCATTTTGTCCGCGGCAAGCACCGTGAAGGTGGCTTCTGCGCCGGTTCCTGAGGCGCAAAGTCTAAGCGCACCGTGGTGTGCCTGGAGTTTGTTCAAGGCCTCAAGCACTTGGTCTAAAGTGATGCCCTTAGGGGCTTGCAGGCAAATAGCCTGGTGAAAAGTTTTCAGCGAATCGTCTTGCGAGAGGAATTGACGGAAAACAGGCAACGTAGCAAAGGAACCATCCTCCACCCAGACCGTTGCTACTTCATCGATAGCAATATTCTGCGCGATACCGGCTAAACCAGCGGGGGTGGGATATTTGAAGATATCTGCGATTGAAATATTAAAACCCTGTTCTCGCGCCTGGCTGACTAACCTCATGGCCGAAATACTATCGCCACCCATGATGAAGAAATTATCATGGATGCCGACACTAGGATTTAACGTTATTTCAGAGAATACTTTGCAAAATATAGCTTCTTTGTCGTCACGTGGAAGGGTGATTTCTGTTTCGCTCGTGCCTTTAATTTCAGGGGCAGGTAAGGCAACACGATCAAGTTTGCCGTTTGCAGTAAGCGGTAACGTTGCAAGCGAGGTAAAAAAACTCGGAATCATGTACTCAGGTAATCTCTGAGCCAGAGTTGAACGGATCGTATCTACCTCTGGTGTCTCAGCGCCTGTGTGTGTCACCATATAGGCAACTAGTCGCTGATCAGCATTGATTGCTCTGCTGATGACCGCAACTTGAGCGATTTCGGGAAATTGCTCAAGAATCGTTGCTTCGATTTCTCCGAGTTCAATCCTGAAGCCGCGGATTTTTACCTGGTCGTCGACACGACCCTGATATTCAACGTTTCCGTTCGAATCCTGTCGGGCAAGATCACCGCTGCGGTACATCCTCTCTCCAAGTGCGGAAAAAGGATTTGCGATAAAGCGTTCAGCAGTCAGACCCGAGCGTCCTACATAGCCTCTGGCCAGACAGGCTCCCGCGATATAAAGCTCTCCTATCGCACCATCGGCAACGGGGTCAAGGTTTTCATCCAGAATGAAAACATCGATATTGCTGAGCGCTCGTCCAATCGTGACGGTATTGGTATTGTCGCGTCCGTCTTCGATTGCGTTGAGCGACTGGCTCATGGTGGCGCAGACCGTTCCTTCAGTCGGCCCATAGGCGTTAATCACGCTCAGACTATCCGCAAAGCGCGCAACCAATGTTGTCGGACATGCTTCTCCTGCTAACACGAGTGTTTTGAGTGGACCTAAATTTTCATCGGTCAGAGCAACCACCAGAGCGGGTGGGAGTGTTGCATGCGTTACCGAGTATTTTTTAAAGTAATCAGTTAAAAGTTCGACGGAGTTTTTTCTGACGTACTGCGGTGTCAGCACAAGGCTTGCTCCCGCACCAATTGCGTTGAGTATTTCCCAGACACTGGCGTCAAAGGCTTGAGAGGCAAACTGTAGAACGCGATCTGTTGGGCTCAGCTTAAAGACTTGCCGTTGCGCCAGAGCAAGATTGATCGCATTTGCATGGGTCAGGGCAACGCCTTTGGGTGTTCCCGTTGAGCCAGAGGTGTAAATCACATAAGCTAAGTGATCGGTCAGGAGAGGCGCCGTTCTTTGCTCTTGCTGAATTTTTTCTTCGCTCAGAATCGACAGGGATAGATTAAGGAAATCATCATCGAGATCGAGAACCGGAGGCAAAGAATTTTTGGCTTTGAGTTCGATATTTTCGTAGAGGGAAGCATTGGAGATAACTATTTTTGCCTGACTATCCTTGAGCATGAACTCAATGCGCGAGATCGGATACTCAGGATCGATAGGCAAGTAAGCCGCGCCAGCCTTCAATGCCGCAAAGATCGAGACGATCAGATTGGCTGACCTGTCCAGCAAAATCGCAACGGTATCGCCTGGTCCCAGACCTTGCTTGATTAAATGACGTGCCAGCTGATTGGATTGAGCATCCAGATCACCATAACTCATTTCAATGCTTGCGTTATCCTCTTCACCAAGAAGCATCGGATGCTCAGGATGCTGGAGCACAGTCTCCAAGAGTAAGTCCTGAATCGTTTGTAGCGAGTCGTCATGATGCGTGCGTGGACTGATATTTTTTACAGCGGTCTGTTCTTTTTGCTCCTCATTGAGCAGCGAGATGCTGCGCAGTCTTGCATCGATCAAGCTTGGTAGCGCATTGATCAGATAGGTCAGTTTTTCAAGAATAAAGGTGGCTTGATTTTCATCAAACCGTTCTTGATCAAAAGACAAGTTCAAGCCAAGTCCCTCAGGCTCAGGAGCGACTGTTAAAAGTATGGTGTTCTTGTGTGAACCATCCTTGCCATCCATGCTGAGGATTTCAAGATTTCCAAAGGTCTGGGTTGTTCGATCGAAAGGATAGTTTTGATAAACATACATTGCTTCAAAAAGTGAAGTCGCATTCCATCCCGAGGCGGCTTGTATAGCACCTAGACCAATATGGGAGTAGGCATTTTGCTCAGCCTGATCAATTTGTTGTTTGTGGATCCATTGACCAAGGGTTTGTTCAATATTTAATTCAGTAAAAACGGGAAGCGTTTCGATGAACATGCCCAGTGCCCGATCGATACCAGGTAGCAAGGCTGAACGTCCATTTCTGACGTTACCGATTACGATTTGATTCAGACGGCTCATTCTTCCGAGCGTCAGCGCGTAGAGCGCCTGGACGCAGGCAGCTTGCGTCATCCCTTGTTGTCTGACGAACTGCTCAAGATTCAGGTCTTGCTGGTAATCAAGTTTGCGCGAGACTTCTCCCATTCCCCGTTTTTTGATTTTGGGCTTTGCCAGTGAGAGTCGGCTCGGCTCAGTCAGGGTGTTTAAATATTGCGCCCAGTATTCAATCGCTTTAGTACTGTCCTGATTGTTAAGCCAGGAGATATGATCTTGCCAGGCGAATGGCCGTGGCAAGTGTGGTGGTAATTTCTGCAGTGCTTGTGCATAGAGCTGTCGAAGCTCATCGAACATGATGGGTAATGACCAGCCATCGAGAATCAGATGATTATTGGAAATAATCAAGCAATATTCTTTTTCTGCCTGCAGTTCAACAAGTCGCGCTCTGATAAGCGGGCCGGTTTCAATATTGAATTGCTCCGCGCGTTCGTCGGCCTTTATCTTTTCCAGATCGACGGGCTTAGTCAGGTCGCGTTGAATAAATTCGAAATCAGCCGGTATTTCTCGAGTGATGACTGCTGTTTGCGAGGCGATAGCTGGTGGAGGCAAACTTAATCTGAGCACTGCGTGTCGTTTGACTAAGTTAATCCAGGCTTCTTTTAGAGCATTAAGGTCGAGATCGCCTTTAAGAAAAATCTGGTATTGAGCATGAAAGGGTTGTTCCCCTTCACTGGAATTGGCGAAAATTTCAAAGGCGAGACCTTGCTGCACTGCAGTCAGCGGGACGATATCCTCAATGGAAGGATATTTTTTTGATAACCTGTCAATGATGCTTTGAGTAAAGAGCGGTTTAAAACTCTGTTCGTCCTTTTTCAGATAAGGGTAGTCTGAAGGCGTGCTTTGCGGCTGCTCAATCAAGGCGTTACAGTGCGCCACAAGCTGCCTGAGTCTTTTTTCAAAGCCTTTTGTTAAAGCTTGAATCGTGCCGGGGTTATAAGCTTTTGAGGGATAGACCAGATCAAAATTAAAACGGCCCTGTTCATCGATAATTGCATTGATTTCCAGCGTATACAGGCGAACCCTGTTTTCATCTTCTGCGGACTGCGTCGTAGACGTTTTAAAAGCTTGCCAGCCGCTTGCTTGACTGCGCTCAGCGTCCAGACGTCCCAGATAGTTAAAACATATTTCAGGTTCCGAGTAGGCGATTGTAGAGAGTTGACTCTCCTTGTCCAGAAAACGAAGCACACCGTAGCCAATACCCTTGTCTGGCATTGCGCGTAAAGACTCTTTGATCGCTTTAAGCGTCAAGTCAAGGTTTGCAGACTCTTGCCTCTGGTTGTGTTCGACTTCCAGCTTGAATGGGAAAATGCTTGTGAACCAGCCAACTGATCTGCTGAGGTCTGCATCTAATTCACGACCGTGTCCTTCAAGAGCAATAACAGGATGCTGTATGTGTTGGTTGAACTCATCGCGTGTCCAATCACAGATCGCCAAGCCAAGTGCTGTCAGTAACACATCATTGATATTGGCACGGTAGCTTGCAGGGGCACGCAATAAAAGCTCTGTCTCCTCGGCGCTGAGACTTCCCGCGCTGTGCAGTGCTGCCGCAAGCGTATTTTCACTTTCTGCAATAGGTGAATTTTTAGCGAGAGGGGTAATATCCCTGAGCTGTGAAAGCCAGAAAGACTCCTCCCGGCGTCTGCTGCCTTGGGTGCCTTGATCAACCAGTATTTGCGACCATGTTCTGATCGGCATGGTTCTAGCGGCAAGCGTCGCGTGATCTGACCGCGTCAAGGCGCTGAGATCATCGAGCAGGATTCTCCAGGACACGCCATCGACTGCGAAGTGATGGATGACCAGGCCTAAGAGAGGCGGGCGACCTGCGCGTTCCGACCATAAGACAGCCATCATTGCGCCAGGTTTCTGCGGGTCAAGCTGATCGCTCAGTTTCAAGAATGCGCGGTCAAACTTTGTCAATGCCGTCTCATCAGTGAGATGGCTAGTATCCAGTGTCTCGATGCTCAAGCGAGGCAGGGCGCTCATCGGGTCGATGATAAATCGGGTTTGAGCCTGCTTGCCTTCTGTCCTGAGCCTCAGGGCACCGTGCTGCTGCTGCAGAGCTTGCAACGCTGCGGCCACCCTGTCGAGCGTCATATCCGCTGGAGCCTGAAGAATGACGGCTTGATGAAACCGGTTAAGCGGTCCGCTTTTGCTTAAATATTGCTGATAGATGGGGAGAGCTGTAAATTCGCCATCTTCGATCCAGACTGGACCCTCGTCGATACTGTCGGCATCCTGGCAAATCGCTGCAAGTCCCTGGGGCGATTTATATTTAAAAATATCCCTGACTGAAAATAAAATTCCGCTTGCTCGAGCTCGACTGACAAGACGAATTGCAGAAATACTGTCTCCGCCGATTACAAAAAAATCATCCTCTACGCCAACACGCTCAATACCTGTCAATTCCGAAAATAACCTGCAGAGGGTTAATTCGTGATGTGTTGTGGGAGCGGTGTAATGCTTCTCATGAGCATCGCGAACTGGTTCTGGTAAGGCCTTGCGATCGAGTTTGCCGTTTGGCGTGAGCGGAAGCGACGGTATTTCAATAAAATAACTGGGCACCATGTATTCAGGTAATGAGCGTCCAAGCGCGACACGAATACCCTGAAGCTCAGGCAAGGGGGTTTGTCCCTGCATAACGAGGTACGCCACGATACGCTGATCGTGGTTGATTTCTTTTGTGATGACCGCTGCTTGAGCGAGTCCATCGATTGCAGTGAGCAATGCGGCCTCAATCTCGCCGAGTTCAATTCTGAAGCCGCGAATTTTTACCTGATCGTCCGCGCGTCCCAGATACTGGATCGCACCGTCTTCGCGTCTTCGAGCCAAATCACCCGTGCGGTACATTCTTTCTCCAGCTGAGGAGAAAGGGTTCGCGGTAAAGCGTTCGGCAGTTAAACCGCTGCGTCCCAAGTAGCCACGCGCAAGACCAACTCCAGCGATATAGAGTTCGCCAATAACGCCGACAGGCACAGGCGATAGTCCCTGATCGAGAATGTAGAGTTCGGTATTCCAGATTGGATGACCGATCGGAGGAGTTTGTGTCAGGTGCTCAGGCAAACATTCCCAGAATGAGACATCAATCGCAGCCTCAGTCGGTCCGTAGAGATTCCATAATTTGGTTTGCGGTAAAACCGAGAAAGTTTTCGCCTGCAGATTTCCGCTGAGCGCTTCGCCACTTGTCACGATTTGTTTAATTGAGGCGCACTGATTTCGATCAAGATCCTCAAGAAACACATCGAGCATTGAAGGTACAAAATGCAGCACGCTGACGTGGTGTCGCTCAATCGTTTCACGCAGGTACTGATTGTCTTTCTGGCCGCCCGGTTCCGCGATGACTAGTGCCGCACCTGTCATAAGCGGTAAAAACCACTCCCAGACAGCCACATCGAAACCTATAGCTGTTTTCTGAAGCACTCTGTCTTCTGTTTGCAGCTGGACCAGATTTTGCATCCATTGCAGTCGATTGATCACGGCCTCATGGGTATTTCCAGCACCCTTTGGCTTACCTGTTGAACCTGAGGTGTAGATCAAGTAGGCAAGATTTTTTGGCAGCAGGGGCGATAGTCTTTCTTCTTCTTTGATACGGGTATCGTCCAGCGCAGTCAACGCTTCAAAGCTCGAGGGTTGTGCGTGATCCAGTACAGGAATAGCCTGTAATGAAATCAGCGACTCGACAAGCAAGGGATGTTGTTTTGTCGAGGTAATGAGTAGTTTTGAGTTTGAGTCTTGCAGCATGAACTCAAGACGAGCACTCGGGTATTCGGGATCAAGGGGCAGATAAGCCGCACCTGCTTTCATGACCGCTAACATGGAGATGATCAACTCAGGAGAGCGATCCAGTAGAAGAGCGACGATAGACTCTGGACCAATACCTCTGTCGATCAGTTGTCTGGCGAGCTGATTGCTTTTCTTATCAAGCAGAGAATAGTGAAGCGTTTGCTCCATCTGCGTCTGCGTATAAATCAGTGCAGGCAAATCCGGGGTGCTACTAACTTGATGATTAAACAGATCAACCAGGCTGGCTAAGTTCTCGTCCGCAGGGACGCTGAGTCCTTGGGATAGTTCAAGCACCTGCTCAGTAGCTGTCCCATCGAGCAAGGACTGGGCGTGAAGAGGCTGTTGATCCGAACTTAAAAACTGTTGCAAGGTGTTTTCAAATACATGCGACCAATTCACGACATGGTGATGCTCAAACAAATCCGCATCGTATTCAAAAGCCGCTGAAAGACTTTTATCTGCATTTTGCTTAATGACAAGAGTCAAATCATATTTAGCAATAGGCACACCAAGAGTTCTGACTTCACAGTTTGTACCCAGTAACTTGATCTGCGGCATCTCCTGATTCTGAAAACTGAACATCACCTGAAAAATTGGTGTGTGTGCCAGCGATCGTGCACTGGCGACTTCGTCGACGAGTCGTTCGAAGGGAAGGTCCTGATCGGACAGTGTTGCTTCGACACTTTTTCTCGTCGCCGCGATTAATTCCGTCGGTGAACTCAGAGGATTGATGTTCAGAGGAATGGCAAGGGTATTGATAAAAAAACCAATCAAGGATTCGATTTCAACCCGGCTTCTTCCTGATACAGGGGTTCCGATGACAATTTGCGATTGTCTCGTCAGCCGACTGAGTGTCGAGCCAAACGCGCCCAATAAAACCGTAAAAAGAGTCGTTTGATTTTGTTTGGCGATAGACTCTAGTTTGGTGGCAGTCGAGCTACTGATATTGATATTTGCATAACGTGCGATGCGTGAGCGATTTTCATCCCTGACGCGATCAAGAGGCAGTGAGATCACTTCAGGGAATCCCTCGAGTGCCTGTTTGGCACGCGCTAGCTTCTCGCTGAGTGAGTTTTTTAAGGTGGCTTTTTGCCAGGCCGCCCAATCGCTGTATTGCACAGCCAGAGCTTTCCATACTGGCGCTTGACCGGATAACCGCGCAGCATATGCATGGCTCAGTTCTTTGGCCAAAACCGCCTGTGAAAAACCATCAGAGGCGTGGTGTTGCATCGTAATGGTCAGAATGCAGTAATCTGGTTTGAACCGGATTAAAAAGGCTCTGAGTGAAATATTGTGCTGAAAGTCAAAAGGTCGCTCCACCTCTTGGTTGATGAATTGTTCGGCCTTTTCCAGACAAACTGCAGAATCGTTTTTATATTCAAAAGATAAGTCTTTAATTTCTAACAGCGCTTGCGGCTCAGGCGTCGCAAGCAGATAGCCCGCAGGTTTACCGTTTTTACCTTCAACGATGACGGTTCTCAAGGGCTCATGACGCTGAACAATATCGCTCAGAGCAAGCGCCAGCGCAGCTGAATCAAGCTCGCCGTGAATATCGAGACAAAAGGGAAGGTTGTATGTCCCTGATGGACCTTCTAGCTGGTCTAGTGCCCAGAACCTTTGTTGGCCATAGGAAATTACTACTTTAGTCGTCTTCATCAATTCGCCCTAAGCCAGACATGAGTTGCATCGCGTCATCCGACTCTTTTTCGTCAAGAATGGTTGCAATCATCTCTGGTGTTGTTAATTCAAAAATACTGCGTAAAGAAACCGTCTTATCGGTTTTCTGCCGGATACGTGCGATTAATTTCATCGCGAGCAGGGAATGTCCGCCAATTGCAAAAAAATTATCGTGAATACCGACGCGTTCTACGCTGGTGATTTCAGCGAACAAGTTACATAACAATTGTTCGCGCTCGTTTGTTGGGGGGTGATAGTCGGTAAGATTTTCAGCTTGATCCGGTGCAGGTAAAGCACGCTTGTCGAGCTTGCCATGAGAACTCAAAGGTAAAGCCTCAAGGACCACATAATCGTTCGGGATCATGTAATGTGGCAAATCTACAGCCAACGCCGAACGAATTTCGCTGGCAGAGGGTGCTGTGTTGTCTTTTTCAGGGACCAGATAAGCGACTAATTTTTTATCTCCCAACTCCTCGCGGGCAATAACCGCGAGCTGTCGGATTTGAGGGAATTTAGTCAGGATAGTCGCTTCGATTTCACCTAGCTCTATTCGGTAACCACGAATTTTTACCTGCTCATCTGCACGGCCTAAAAACTCGATTGAGCCATCTTTTCTGCGGCGAGCGAGATCGCCCGTTCTATACATGCGGGTTTCTCGCACTCCAGACTCTCCATTAAGGAAAGGGCAGGCGATAAAACGCTCGGCAGTCAAGCCCGGTCTGTTTATATACGCTCTGGCTAAACCATCGCCAGCAAGATAGAGCTCGCCAACACTGCCCTCTGGGGTCAGGTTTAGCGAAGGATCCAGAATATATAACTGATTGTTCCAGATCGGGTAGCCAATCGGAGGAAGCAACTCCCAGGTCTGCGGATCGTCAGGAAGTGAAAAGTTACTGACAACGTGGGCTTCTGTTGGGCCGTAAAAATTATATAAACGGGAAGCAGGATGTGCGAGAAAGGCTTCGCGCAATTCAGGATTGATCTGTAATTGTTCGCCGGCCGTAAAAATCGATTTAGGCCAGGCGGACATTGAGAAATTCTTTTTTGCCAGTGCCAGATTATTCAAAACAACAAAGGGCGCAAACAAATCATCAACGCGATGTTTTTCAATGTGTTGGAGCAAGGCTCTTGAGTCTTTTCTGGTTTCCTCATCGACCAGAACAAGCGTGGCGCCGCGCGAAAGGATTGCCGCAATTTCCTGTGCTGAGGCATCGAACCCTATGGGGGAGTACTGCAGTACACGCTCGCCAAGCTTGGGTAGTGTCTGTTGTTGCCAATAGACTAAATTCATCAGCGAGCCATGTAAAAAGCCGACGCCCTTAGGTTTACCCGTACTGCCAGAGGTATACATGACGTAAACAATGTCGTTGTAATCAATGTTTTCGGCAGAATGTACTGACGATAAAACGTCGTCTGAGCAGGAATGTATTTCTTCTAATATTTCCGCGCTGTCCAGAGCCAGGCAATGGCCGAGATAATCAGACGTTTTACTGAGTATTTTTTCAATCAACTCGGTCGTACTCAGCGTAATATTTGCTTGACTGTCCGTGAGCATGTGCGAGAGGCGTTCTGACGGGTAACTCATATCCAGGGGCAGATAGGCCGCGCCAGTTTTCAGGATCGCTAAAATCCCGGCCATCATTTCTGCTGACCGATGCAATAGGATCCCTACTGTTTGTCCTCGTCTGATGCCACGTTGAATCAGCATCCGCGCAAGTTGATTGCTCTTTTTATCGAGCTCGCTGTAAGTCATCGTCTGCTCGAGGCCGTTGACCGCGTAAGCTAGTGCAATATTTTCGGGGTGCTCTAGGACTTGTGCAGCGAAGGCTGAGGGCAAACTGGTAAAGCTTGCGGGTAATTTTTCGTTTGCTCCTTGTGATGCAAGCAGATTCTGCTGCGTTGTAGCGGAATCTGACAGTTCAAGGGTCAGGACTGGTTGTTCAGCATCGCTGATGAAAGATTCGATCAGACGATTTAAATACTGGGCCCAGCGAGTGACAGAGTGCTTTTCAAAAAGATTCGCATCATATTCAAACTGGCCATGTAATTCACCCGCTTCATTGAGCCATATGCTCAGCGTCAAATCAAATTTTGCGCTTGGCGGTGCTGAGAAAATCCTTTGCGAAGCCAAGTCTCCAAAAACAATCGCTGAATCATCTTTATTCTGAAAGGCTAGCATCGCCTGAAAGACTGGGGTGTGCAGTAATGAGCGACTGACATTCAGATTTTCAACTAGTTGTTCGAAGGGGAGATCCTGATCAACCAGTGTCGTTTCTACCATCGCCTTTGTGGCTCTAATTAAGTTTCGACCTGAAATAGCCTGTCCTATGGACACTGGGTAGACGAGGGTATTGACCAAAAATCCTACAACTCCCTCCATTTCATGGCTGGTGTGTCCCTCGACTGGCGAGCCAATCACCACCGTTTCCTGTTTAGCGAGTCGGGCAAGTAAGGCGCCATAGACTGCCAGTATGACTGTGAATAAGGTCGTACTTTCAGCTTTTGCAAGGCTTTGCAGACCGCTGGTGAGTTTTGAAGAGATTGACACGGGTTCATAACCCGCTGTTTTGTAGCGATTAGCCTCGCGTGAGAAATCTTCTGGCAAGGTTAGGAGCTCTGGTATGCCAGCAAGTCTTTCCTTGTTCCTGTCGATCTTTTCCTGCCAGTTCTGTTGCTGAACATGCTCTTGCCAATACGCCCAATCACTGTATTGGAAATTCAGTGCCGGCCAGTTTGGTTCTCTTCCTTCAAGGTAGGCAATGTAGCCTTCGCGAATTTCCCTGATCAACACCTCGGCCGAGCCGCCGTCACTGGCATGGTGGTGTAGTGTGATCAAAAATAATGTTTCATCTGTGCCGAGGAGGATGAGCTCAGCCCGGAAGGGTCTGTCCTGACTCAAATCGAACGATTTCGCGTTTTCGCTCTGGATGAGCTCTTGGATGAAGTCTTTTTTACCTTGGGTAGTTTGCAAACCATAGATGCGGGTCAAGTCTCTGACGGGCATCAATTCCTCTGCTGTCAGAGGGGCCAGTAATTTTCCAACTGGATCACCCTGTTGACCTTCTGTGATCACTGTGCGTAAGGATTCGTGACGAGCAGTAATCTTGACCAGCGTTTTGCCCAGCGCCTCTACGTTGAGTGAGCCCTTGATCAGAATCGCAGCGGGTACGTTATAGGTATTTGAATTTGCGTCGAGTTGATTGAGCGCCCATAATCTTTTTTGTCCGAAGGAAAGTGTTACTTCGTTCTCGCTGATTCTTCCTGAGCCCGCTTTGATACGATTTTCCTGGTTTGTCTGAACACTCTGAATCTGCGTAACCATGCCCGCTGGGGTTGGAAACTTGAACAGATCCCTAAGAGGCAAGCTTGCGCCCAGATCTTGTCTGATTCTGGTAATCAGACGCATGGCTAGCAGGGAGTGTCCGCCAATTGAGAAAAAATTGTCGTCCAGACCAACGTAAGTGGTTTTAGTCAGCTCGCTGAATAATCCGCAAAGGGTTTTTTCAATAGCTGTTTCAGGCGCCCGGTATTGTGCGCTTGTGACCGTTGGCTCAGGAAGGGCGAGCCGATTAATTTTACCGTTTGGCGTCAGGGGGAGTGCCATGAGTTCCATAAAATAACTTGGGATCATGTACTCAGGTATATGTTTCTGTAATTCTGTTTTAAGGATGTTCTGCTCGGGCATTTCGTGATCGAAATCTGTGACCAGATAAGCGACCAGATGTTGTTCCTGACCGAGCATTTTGGCCACGACAACGACCTGGGAAAATATCCCGAAAGTGCTCATCAGAGCCGCCTCGATTTCTCCGAGTTCAATTCTATGGCCGCGAATCTTGACCTGGTCATCTGCGCGGCCGAGGTATTCAATGTTGCCGTCGTGATGACGGCGCGCCAGATCACCCGTCCTGTACATTCTTTGGCCAGCGTCTTGAGTGCTTTCAAAGGGGCACGCAATGAATCGTTCTGCAGTTAGACCAGGTCGTCCGTAATACCCACGGGAGAGGGCTTCTCCAGAAATGTACAGCTCTCCCACAACCCCGTCAGGCACCGGTTTGAGATTGGAGTCCAGCACGTATATTCCATAGCCGGGCAGCGGTTTGCCAATTGGTGCAGAGCTTAAGGTTTCGCTTGTAATGTGCGATGTGCTGAGTTCATAAAAACTAGCCCAGATCGTTGCTTCGGTTGGCCCATAAAGATTTGTGACCTTGCCTAAACTTAAGAGTGAAGACGCCAGATGCTTGGGAAGCGCCTCACCACCGCTTAAGAAGTGCAAACTCTGTTGAATGGGTGTTGAGGCGGCTTCGATTTGTACTGCGCTGAGCAGTGAGGGTGTCGCTTGAATATGCGTTGCAGCTAAGGAATTGATGGTCCGGATAATGGCATGTGGATCGTGACTGTCTTGTGCATTGAGTAAAACGATTTCTGCACCATGCATCAAGGGCAGAAAAATTTCCAGACCGGAAATATCAAAACCGATTGTGGTTAAGGCCAGTACCCTGTGAGCTGGTTTGATCTGCAGTGTTGTTTGCACCGAAGCCAGGAAAAGGCTGAGGGCTTTACGGCTGATACCAACACCCTTGGGTTTGCCGGTGCTACCAGAGGTATAGAGCAGATAGGCGAGATGGTCTTGATTTGTTGGTCCTGCACCCTCTGCTCGTTCAAACAGTGTGGAAGCGTTATTAAGCGCAAGCAGAACACTCGGGTTGTCGAGCTCGAGAACTGGAGTTGTTGTACTGCCTGTCGAAATCGTATTCAGAACCTCCTGATGCTGACTGGAGCAGAGCAGCAGCTGCGCGTTGGAGTCCTCAAGCATATAACCAATCCTGTTGACTGGAAACTCAGGATCGAGTGGCAGATACGCCGCACCTGTTTTGAGACAGGCTAGCATCGAGATAATGATTTCATGTGTGCGATCAAGGAGAATCGCGACAACGTCTTGTTCGCCTATCGCCCGTTCGCGCAGCAAATTGGCAAGCTGGTTTGAGCGCAGCTCTAACTCTAGATAGCTGAGCGTCTGCAGCTTGTCATGCTCGGGAAAAGTAATTGCAGTTGAATGGGCGAATTTTTTAACGCAGTCCCCAAATACGTCGAGCAGATTATCAATTTTGTTCGAGGCTGCGGCAACCAGCGAGCCAGCGAGCAAGCTTTTGAACTGCTGATCATCGTAATAGGCGAGTTCTGCGAGCGGCAGATCGCTTGAGTGAGCAAGATTATTCAGTACGGTAGTAAAACATTTCGTCCACGAATCAACATTTTCGTACTTGAACAAATCAGCATCAAATTCGAAATTGCATTGCAATGCACGCTCGCGGTCCAGGCTTATAAACAACGATAAATCGTATTTTGCCGTAGGAAGCTCAACCTCCCTGAGTGAAGCGGCGGCGTCATTCAGAGTCAAGGCTAAAGCTGTAGAGTTCTGATATGCAAACATCGTCTGGAAAACAGGCGAATAATCCAGCGAGCGGTTCGTGTGCAAGTCCTCGAGCAATCTCTCAAAAGGCAAGTCCTGGTCATTGAGGACCTCCTGGACGATTTTTCTTGTTTGCAGAATTAAATCGCCAGTTGTATCAGACGCGCTCAGCTCAAAAGGGACTGGCAGCATATTTACAAACATGCCCATGAGGTGAGCAGTCTGTGTGTGTGTTCTTCCTGAGGCCGGCACACCAATCACGACTTGATTCTGACCCGCGATTTTGTGCAAGGTCAAAGCATAGGCGCCAAGCAATACTGAAAATAATGTCGTATTCAGACGCGTCGCGATTGATTCGAGTTGCACCACCAGCGTGTTAGGTAAAGCGGTATTGACATATCCCGCTGTTCTTAACCTGTCGGCACTGCGGGCGAAATCCAGCGGCAGTGTTAGCAGCTCTGGCATATTTTCCAGCCGTTGCTGCGCGCGCTGTATTTTTTCACTGAGTTCGTTGGAGATATTTTCCTTCTGCCAGTAAGCCCAGTCAGCATAACTGACAGGATTGACAGGTAGCGAAGGGGAGAGGCCCTGAGCGAAAGCGCTATAGGCGCAATCAAGCTCTTTAAAAAATATCTCTCTCGATACGCCATCACACGCCTGATGGTGAAAGGTAATGAGTAAAGCTAGTTGTTGTGAGTTCTCTGTGAATAGCACGATACGGATTGACGGTTGGTTGCCCAGATCAAAGGTTTGTGCACTTTCAGCTTTCGCGAGTGCCTCAAGGCGCGATGCTGATGTTTCAATTATTTCAATCTTTACTTTAGATTGTTCCGCAGAGAGAAGTTTTCCCTTAGGCAAACTATTCTCATCCGTGCCTATTACCGTGCGAAGGGGAGCGTGTCGTATGACAAGCAGGTTAATCGCGCGTGTCAGTGCCTCGACGTCAAGCTGAGCTTTTAAGCCGATCAGGCTTGGCATGTTGTAGGTCGCGCTTGCACCTTCGACCTGATTAAGCGTCCAGAGTCTTTCCTGTCCATAGGACAGAAAGAGGCTTTGATCTGGTTTGGTGCCTTGTCCTGCAAGCAGTGCCGAGCTTTTATCCTGACTCAGTTGCGCAAGATGTGGCGAGAGCGCGCGCGACGTTGGGAAATCAAAAACTATTTTTAAGGGTAGCAACACACCGAGTGAATCTTTGACGTTTGAGATTAGTCGCATCGCCAGCAGTGAATGTCCGCCGATTGCAAAAAAATTATCTAAAACACTGACCGACTCTTTGCCTGTCAACTCGGCAAATAATTGACAAAGATAGATTTCTTGCGTTGTATCAGGTGCTACGTACTCTGCTGTTGAGCCATTTATCCCTGCAGTCGGTTTAGGAAGTGCTTTTCTGTCGAGTTTGCCATTTGCGGTCAAGGGCAGCGCATTCAGACTGACGATATAGGATGGCAGCATATACGCAGGCATGCTGAGCGATAATCTGTTTTGTAATTCCGAGATTTCCGGAATCAGACCATCCTGACCAGGAACGACATAACAGACAAGCGTTTGCTCCTGATGGATCATCTGATCGATGACGATCACTTGAGACAGATTTTTAAAGCTTTGTTTGATTGAGGATTCAATCTCGCCTAGTTCAACACGAAATCCTCTTATCTTTATTTGATTATCTGCACGACCAACGTACATGATTGCACCGTCATCTCGCATATAAGCAAGATCACCAGTCCTGTACATGCGTGAGCCTGTTGCGCAAGATGAGGTGAATGGGCAGGCAATAAAGCGCTCAGCAGTTAAACCTGAGCGACCGAGATAGCCGCGTGCCAGTCCTGTCCCTGCAATATAAAGTTCTCCAATAGCACCAGCAGGTGCTAATTGCAGACTGCTGTCCAGAATGTAGAGTTGTGTGTTCCAGATCGGCAAACCAATCGGTGGTGTGCTTGAATTTTTTCCAAGCGTGCATTGCCAGACACTTACATCGATGGCGGCCTCAGTGGGGCCGTAGAGATTCCATAATTTAAGCTCAGGATATTTTCCAAGTGTCTCATCCTGTAGCTCAGCAGAGAGTGCCTCACCGCTGGTGACGATTTGTCTGATGCTCGGGCAATCGCCAGCGGATAAAAACTTGAGAAATACAGAAAGCATTGAGGGGACGAAATGTAAAACAGTGATCTGGAACCGTTCGATCATTTCTTTTAAATAAACTGGGTCCTTATGTCCCTGGGGAGAACTGATCACCAGGGAGGAGCCTGTCATCAAAGGCAGAAACCATTCCCATACCGCTACATCAAAGCCAAGGCCGGTTTTTTGCAATACGCGATCTTGTTGCTGGAGATCAAGCGTATCTTGCATCCATTCCAGGCGATTGAGGATGGCCTCGTGGGTATTTCCTGCGCCTTTTGGCATCCCTGTGGAGCCTGAGGTATAGATCAAATACGCAAGGTTCCATGGCCTCAGTGGCTCGGAAAGTTCGTCGGCACTGAGGTCGTTCGCTGATTGCCGGGATACCTCGGCCTGAGTCAATTCGTCGTCGAGAAGTATATTTTTTGCAGCAATCGCTTTGAATAACGAACCACCTGCATCTAGCAGTTTGGCCGTGCTAATCACGGCGTATGCCTGACTATCAGTCAGCATGTAGGCTTGTCTTACGTGTGGATATTCAGGATCAATCGGCAGATAAGCTGCCCCAGCTTTCATAATCGCAAGCATGCTGACGATCTGATCGACCGAGCGGTCCATTAAAACGGCGATCACTTGATCGGTTTTTACACCATGAGAAAGCAAGTAACGCGCGAGTTGATTCGAGCGCTGGTTAAGTGTGTCGTAGGAGATGAAAAAATTTTGCTCGTTTTCGACATAATGCAAAGCCTGAGCCTGCGCATGGTGTTTTGCGCTTGCATAAAACTGAGCAATGAGATTGTTTTCTGTGTCCGCTGAGCGCGACTTCAGAGGTCCCGCAGATTTTGCGACCAGTAAGTTTTTTTCTTCGTTCTTAAGTATTGGCAGGCTCGCAATCGGTGCCTGTTCCAATTCGGGTAGCGTATTGATCAAGTGACCAAGGCGTTCAAGATGGCTCTGAATTTCTTCTTGTTTGTATCGCGCCGGATTGAAATCCATGCGTAGCTCGACTTGCGAGCCGTCTGTTCGATCAAAAATATTTAATTGCAGGTCGGCCACTGAACCTGTGCTGAGGGTTTCCACCGCACCTGAGGCGTCTCCGAAATCCAGCAGCTGATCAAAAACGAGTAAGTTCACCACCAGCGAGAAGGCAGAAGAGTATCCCTGCTTGCGTCTTTCCTGGGTCAACTCACCGATTGGAAAGCTGTTGTGTCGCAGGTTTTGTCTATTTTGACGCGCGGTTTTATGCAATACATCCAGAACGCTATCGCTGTGGTTGATTTGAAGTCTCAGGGCGATCGCGTTCGAGAGCATGCCGATCAAACCGCGAGTTTTTTTATTGCGACCCGATGTCGGACTACCGATGCAGATATCTGATTCGCCTGTTAGCCTGGAAAGATAAATACTGAAGGCTGCGGCAAAGCCAGAATACAAACTCTGACCGTTGGAAACACTCCAGTTTGCAAATTTTTCGTAGGTATCTCTGGGTATGAAATGAAAGGCGTTTTCAGGAACAACGAGATTAAGTGTATTGACTGGTTGAATTGAAAAGGAGGGAGGTGTTGTGAGCCCAGCTGTAGTGTTTAACCAGTATTCCTTGTCTTTCTGGTAGCGCTCGCCTGTTTGATAATCACGGTCAGCTTCAATGGCCTGCGCCCAATCATGCATTTCGGGCATTTCTATAGTGACCGGATCAGTTGCCAGTTTTTTGTAGGTTTGCGCCAGTAAGGTCGTTAAATAGGAACCGCCAGGCGCATCGACCGCAAGATGATGAACCGCCATGGACCATACCCATTTTTCGTCTTCAATTTGAAACAGGGCAAAACGGCAGCACGGACCCGTTGCTAAGTGATGAGGTCTTAGCTGGTGTTCTTCGATGGCATCTTTCAGCGCCTGATCAATGTTTACCGCTGAGCGCAGGTCGGTTTGTTCAAAGGGTGCATCGCCTGAGTCAAGAATTTCCTGGAACGGTTCGCCTTTCACAACAACGAAGCGTACGCGTAAGGACTCTGATGTCTGCCAAACCTGATTTTGAGCTTGAATGAATAAGTCGGTAGATATCGCGCCACTAATACGGATAATCTGGCCGATGTTGTAAGCAATTGAGTTTGGGTCAATCAGTTGGTGAAACCAGACATTTCGCTGGGCACCGGTAAGAGGTAGGAGTTTGGGCTGATTATTTCCGGCAAAATCCGTCGACATGTTGTTCAAAGCATCCGTTTTAGTGAGTTCTCAACTTGCTGCGTCAAGAGTTGTAAGGAAATCTTTGTTTATCTCAGCTAATTGACGCCTGATTCACTGCGTCATTTAACCAAAATAGGACTCAAGAAACCTTTCTGAATCTTGCATTCGCGGAGTCTGAAGTGCGACTAAAAACGGTTAGCGCATTTGGATACGGATCGTTAACTGATAGCCCGAACCTCTGGCTACTTTGATTGTTCCGTCATTATTGATTGCGGTAGCTAGTTTTTTACGCAACCTTGTGATGGCTACGTCTAATGTAGCTCTGCTTTTTGCATCGGTATCTTTTTCTAGCCGTTCGAGCAATTCCCAGGCTGGTACGAATTGCATGGGCGCTTCTGCAAGGGCTTTGAGCAGAATCATTTCCTGGCGAGTGAGTTCAATGACGATCTGGTCCTTTTTGAGGACCATTTCGATCGCATCAAGCCAAAAAATATCTGAATTCTTTTTGGAAGTTTGTCGCCGGACAATACTGCCGATCGAGGCCTCAAGTTCTGGTATGGATACAGGTTTTGAAAGATAGACATCTGCCCCGCTCTCATAGCCCATCACCCGATCCGCTTCTGAGATTCTGGCTGTCAGCATGATGATGTGAATATCGGGGTAAATCAGACGTATCCTTTTTGCGATGGACAGACCATCCTCTATCGGTAAGGTTAGGTCCAGCACCAGTAAGTCCGCTCGCTCGCTAACCAGGTGTTCATTGAGTGATTCGCCAGAATCTACGCCCACGACGCTATAGCCTTTGGTTAAAAGGTGCTGCACCATCAACGCACGAAGTGCATCGTGATCTTCGACGATCACTATTTTTAGATTGGTAACCATAACTTCATTGTGACAGTTTCTTGTTGTTCCGAATAGGAAAGATAGCCACCTAAAAGCTCTGCCATAGATTTGGACACATATAGACCAAGTCCTGACCCCGTGGTGCGATTGGCTTTCGGACCGCGGTAATATTTTTTGAATATTGAGTCGGCACTGGGTAATTCGGAAGGCAGGACTCGATTGGAAACACTGATCAGAATCATATTGTCGAGCTGATTCGTGTGTGTTTCGGTTACTGCTTTTGTATAGGAAATTGTGATCCTGACGGTTGAATCGCTCGGCGAGTATTTCAAAGCGTTATCTAACAAATTACCAATCATTGTTTTAAGTAAAACTTGATCCGTATTCAGTTGCAGAGAAGGAATTGTTTGGGCTAGTTCGATCCTGTTTTTCTCACTATTTTTTTCAATTAACTCGCGGATCAGTTCAATCAGTAAAAGCGGTTGATAGTTAAGCGTCACCTGATTTCGATCCAGGCGATCCATCTGGCTGCAACGCTCAATAATAGCGTCCATATCATTGATACTTTGCTCAGCGAAAGGTGTGAATTTTTTAATATCCGCTACGTCAGTTTGTATATAGAGCCTTAAGACAGAGAGGCTGTTTTTCAATTCATGGGTCAGCATCAGCATGAATTTTTGTTGTTGATCTTGACGGTATTTCTGTTTTTCGGTTTCGTCGTTCGCTTGTTTGAGCGAAATTTCCTGGCTGCTCCGAAGAGTAATTTTTTGTTTTTGAAGCGTTGAAAACGCGGTCACACTGATCAAAACAAAAAATGGAATATGTATCCCGCTCGTCATGAGGTTGTCAAAATAATTAGGCATCCATCCTATCGTGAACAAGCGATAGGTCATCAGAATCAAACCAAGCATCACTAGGCTGAGGGCCAGTGGTATCCCCATTTTTTTTTGTATGCTTGGTATGAGTGGGGTGGCCGTCATCAATAAAAATACGCCCAGCCCAACGTAGGGACTAAACGTTAAGACGTAATTGTTCTCATCGAAGCAATATATCACCGCAAAGAAGAGCCAAACAGCCAGAGAAACCGTGGCAATCTGATAGGCCACACCTTTTACTTGATGTTCTTTTAACAAAGTAAAAAAATATAAAGAAGCCGTAAGAGGAAGGCATACGGTCATAACCATTTCGATAAATTTTTCTCCGGAACTTACACCGAAAGGGTATTTAGCACCTGCAATCAGGATCCGGAATATTCCGATTTCCACGCCCAACGCGACTGTCGAGAGAAAAAATAAGTTCTTTTTTACTATCCCGTTCCACAGGAAATAAATCGTAATAAAGCAAACAAGACCAAGATAAAACATCAAGCTTTCGCTCAATGAGATCGCTTGTCTGATGAGATCTTCGCGCTCTTGTAGAAAAAACTGGGCTAATACAATTTTTGGTGCTTCGATCCGTAATAAGAAAAGATCATTTTCCGAATTCGTGCTGATAGGAAAAACATCATTTTCTCTTCTGGCAAGTTTAGTCAGATTTTTAACTGGGTTTTCCGGCTCGATTTTCACCCATTCGCCGTCTGTAAGTCGGTAGAGTTCAGTGGAAGTAATGTAAGCCGGAGCAATAGTCAGGTATTGGGTCGCTTTTGATTTTGTTCTCAGATCGAATTTAAGCCAGAATACTGATTTTGTCCAACCCTTTGCGATGGCTAAGCTATCGACCAGAGTAAAGTCTTTTGTTGCAACTTGTGCGGGGGTCAGCGCTCGACTGCTGTCCTCGTAGAGCATGTATGAAGTCAACGCTTCGGCCATCGCAGGGCTCTGTGGCATCAGTGCGATTAGCCAAAAAAAACAGTACAAAAATCCACGCATTCTTAATCCATAGCTGTGAGAAATTTACGGGGTCTGGCTTATTTGAACTGACTTGGTTGCGCGAGGGTTAATGTGGTTTCCAAAGGACTTATCCTTCTGAACCTTTCAAAGCAAACAGACCAATCTTTCTGAACCTTACATTTAGTTTGATTCATGCAACATTGAGGGTTTGGTAACTTTATTAAGTACAGATCTAAGGACCAATTTTAAGGACCATACTGCTAGTTCACTTACAATAAATCGCAACATCCCATTATTAACAGGTCTCATTATGTCTGAAAATCCTAAAACTCACGTCGATGCTTACACAATTGATGGGGATCTCCTGAAGGTCATCGTTAATGCAGAAGGACAGCATTCGATTTGGCCAGCAATGAAAACAACCCCTCCGGGCTGGACTGAAACAGGTTTTTCAGGTTCCAAAGCAGAGTGCTCAGCTTATGTGGATGAGCACTGGACTGATATGCGACCCATTAGTTTGCAGCGTGCCATGCAGGGTGCAGAGGGAAAGCTTCAGTAAAAAAGCATTCCGGACGTCTGTCTCAATCATGCCTGAACCAAAGCAGGCTATGTGAGCAGATTGACCAGATTAAGCAGATTTATAAGTAGTTTTTACTTCCAGAGTTAATCCTCCTATCAATTATTTTTTTAATGGCAGATTAAAAATGACGCGTGCGTTCAAATTGGCTTCTATTACCCTTGCGCTAGTTTTGGGGGGATGCAACTCAATCAATTCCTCAAGTTTCAGGGATATGTCCTCGGCTTATCGAGACGTACTCGAAGGTTATTCCAACGACAATATCCTGCTAAACGTCGTCCGAGCCTCCGAACGCATGCCCGTCAGCTTTCTTGAAATGCCCTCCGTGGTTGGCACAGGCAACGTCAGCGCCGGTGCCGGTGTAAGCAGCATTATTTACAGTGCAACTCCCAGTTCCGTCTCAGGTTTTTTCTCAGCGTACGCCACACCGTTTTCCTCTTATTACAGTCCTAACCTCTCTTTGAGCGTCAACAACGGCTTTACGTTTACGCAGTCCTCGATGGACAACTCCTCATTCATGAATGCCTTCCTGACTGACATCAAGGTTGAGACGGTCGCTTCTCTATCCAATAACGTTGTCGCACCGAAAGAGGTGCTGTACTCCCTGATTATTGATTCGATCGAAGTGCGTGATCAGAAAAACCAGATTGTTGCGACCTATGAAAACAATCCGAATCTTGCTGACTATGCAGATACCTTCCAAAAAGCTCTCTATACCCTTGTAAATTCGGGTCTTAGTACCCAGCAGGTTGTGCAGAAAGTCGTGTTGTCACCACCAATGGATGCCGAGACGCTCAATAAACAGTTTGGCGTTATGGCTAGTGCATTTTCCCAGCCAGGTTTTTCGATTGATGTGATCAAAAAGACTGGTCAAAAAGATATGTATCAGGCTGTGCGCATGGCCCCAACCATGCAGTTTTGTTTCAATCAGCAGTTAAGTACTGCAATTATTGGCCAGGTCTTTAGTGATTCGGCCTATTGCACTAATGTTGGCAAGAGCAAAGAAATTGCTGGTTCAAAACCTGTGCCAACAAATTTGGGCTTAGCTAAGACCGACCAAAAGGTCGATCTTTTCATCAAGTTGCGCTCAAGCCGTACGGTGTTTGATTATCTGGGAGCGATTGTCAATCTCCAGCATCAAAATCCTGCCCGCATGATTACTGTCATGAGTCATCAGGATCCTTCCAAGTCTGGTGCCATGAGTGCTGCGACGCCTTCCTTCCCGCTTTTTGTTGTTGAGAAAAACAATAGCACCTCCAAACCAATTTCTGTTGTGAGCTACGGTGGCAATACCTATTCGGTACCTCGCGATTCCGCCTCGTGGACAAAGGACGTATTGGTTACCGTATCCCAGTTGCTGACGCTCAATAAGGTGCCTGGTTCTATCCCTCCATCTCCTTCGGTGTTGGTGAAGTAATTTTCTGATGGTTCATTTGAGGTAACCCTTGCCTGATTTAGGCAAGGGTAATTTTGTAGAAGTGTGTAATGTCATCATCTCTTAGTAGCTGGCTTGTTCCGCTGACGCCGGGCAATAAACAAGGTGTCAGAGTCATCTGCTTTCCTTATGCTGGAGGTGGTGCGTCTGTATACCGGGGATGGGCACAACGACTGCCTGCGTATATTCAGGCTTTTGCAGTCCAGTTGCCAGGCCGTGAGTCGCGTTTTTCAGAGCCGCTTGTCGAAACACTTGGCGATTATATTGAGCAAGTCACACTAGCCATTTTGAGTATGAAGGACAGGCAAAAAACGATTTTGTTTGGCCACAGTCTTGGCGCTTTGGCAGCCTATGAGACTGCGGTTCGTTTGTCCGCAACGACTTACCCTTTAGGAGCACTGGTTGTGTCCGGGCGGCAAAGTCCCGGTACACCAAGTAAACGCCAGCCGATATCTCATCTTTCTGACGCTGCTTTTGTGAAACAAATGGCGACTTTTGAGGGAACACCAAAGGAAGTGTTAGCTAACACAGAGCTGATCGAGTTGTTAACGCCGATGATTAAAAGAGATTTTTCTCTATCTGAAAACTATATCCCCGTGCGTCATCCTGTTCTGGAATGCCCTGTCTTCGCGCTGGGTGCGCGAGACGATATTTGGCTCGATGAACACTCGCTGGATAAGTGGGCGAGTGTGACTGAGGGAGATTTTGAAACGCATTGGTTTGCAGGCGATCACTTTTATTTAAACAAGCAGGTGTCAGAGTTGCTTGCGTACTTAACAAATGTGGTTTTAATACATGAAAAGACTTAAAATCGGCTGTGGTACTAAATAATATTAAGCCTGAGTAATTAAATAAGGAGTGGCGTTTAAAAACGCATATAAAAGACTCCATTAAAAGACTGCATTAAAAAAAAGCTTTAAAAGACTGTACTAAAAAAACGCTTTAAAAGACTGTACTAAAAAACCGCATTAAAAAACCGCATTAAAAAACCGTTTGTTCAAAGACACAAAATGAAAATTATCGCGTTAGCCAACCAGAAAGGTGGATGTGCAAAAACTACAACAGTAGTGAATCTTGCTGCATGCCTGGCCGAGCATAAGAAAAAGGTCCTGGTTATCGATCTGGATTCACAGGCTAACGCAACCAAATGGCTCGGTGCACAGACCGACTCGGATGGCGCAATCAGGTTATTAACGACAAAAGAACCTGTTGATTCGCTTTGCGAGCCCTCCAGTATTGAGCGTGTCCAAGTGATCGCTGCTTCGCGTGCGCTTGCTAATTTTGAAAAAATGACTGCTGGTGAGATCTCAGTCGAAACGCGCCTCAAAAGACGCCTGGCTCAACTGGATGCGTCGAAGTGGGATTATGTATTGATTGATACACCTCCGACTTTGGGTCTCATGACGCTTAATGCTTTAAGCGCAGCGCAGGATTTACTCGTTCCTGTCACCACCCATGTTTTGAGTCTATCAGGTGTTGCCCAACTGATTGAGACTTTTCAGGAGGTCAAAGAAGTTCTAAATCCTTCACTCAATATTTTGGGCTTTCTGGCTTGTCGTGTTGATTCACGCACGCGTCATTCAAAAGAGATCCTGGAGCTCCTGAATAACCAGTTTGGTGACAAGGTTCTGAAATCCATGATTAGAGAAAGTATTCGCTTGGCTGAGGCCCCATCGTTTCAGTTGAGCATTAGTCAATATGAAAGCAAGTCTGCTGCAGCCGAAGATTATCGAGCGCTAGCTAAAGAAGTTCTCTCGCTGACCAAATAACCGGATATCGTCATGGCCACCACAAAACGTAAGACTGTTAAAAGTAATCCGCTTGATACCATCGCCAGTGTCAAGAAAATCAAGCCTGCCGTCACTGAGCCGCAAGCCATAGCGCCGGCGACTATTGAGCCACTTCAAGCTGTTAAAAAGCCACGCAAGGCCCCGGTCAAAAAAGTCGTTTCCGCTGAGGCTCAAGCAACAGTTCAAAATTTAGCTGCTGAGCCGAGTTCGACTGCTAAATCTCCAAAGTCAGCCCAGGATATTCCTTCTAAACAGTCAGCTCAAGCGACCAACAGTAGTCCTGAGGCGAAAACTGCAGAGGATATTTTGCAACGTGAGTTTTCACCCGCAACGGCCATGGTGGTTGTGCCTTCAGCACTTTTTAAAGATGACCAATTATCGACCGTGCATGCCTTGCATGCAGTCAAATCCTGGTCCCAATGGGCTGTGCTTGCAGGTTTAATTCCTACCCCTCTGGTCGATACCGTCGCTATTTCCGGTGTGCAGATCAAAATGATTCATGATTTGTGCAAGATCTATAACGTTACCTTCAAAAAAGAGGCTGCGTTGGCTGTTGTCAGTGGTTTGGTAGGTGGCTCGCTGACCACCACTGCGGCGGGAATGGGAGGGGTTTTTCTAAGCAACCTGCCTGTGATCGGTTCTTTTATGAAATACACCGTCCAGCCTGCGCTGTCTTATGCCTCGACCTATGCAATAGGTCGTGTGTTTATGCGTCATTTCGAAAATAACGGCACCATGCTGAATCTGGATAGCAAAAAACTTGAGGCATATTTCAAAGATCAATATGCCAAAGGGCGCAAGATGTTTAAGTATGAGTTCAAATCGTCCCCTAAAGTCCAAAGTGCTTAACAACAAATGCAAATCACCATTAAGTCAGATCTGATTGATTTTTTTAGTCGCGAAAGCCCACGTGAACTCAAGCGCTTGGCCTGGCTTTCTTTTTTTGTAGGTGTGACAAGCACGGTACTAATTGCACTGATTAACAAATGTGCAGGGATGGTCGCCAACGGTGATTCAGTTGTCTGGGAGTTTTTTCTATTCATTTTTTTGTTGTCGATGTTCTTGTTTATCACCAAGCGCGCCAACGAAGAAAACATTAAAAACTCGCAAGAGTTGATCCATCGCTTCAAAATGCGCATCATGCATGACATCATGCGCTCGGACCTCAAGCGTCTCGATCAGATCGGTCGCGGTGAGATTTTACAAATCCTCGCGCGCGATACATCCCAGGTCTCACAGTCCGTCGGAGCCTTGGTCAATATTGCCCAGTCTGCGGCGACGCTTTTATGTTTGACCTTTTATATGGCGACTATCTCAATGGTCGCTTTCGCCTTAACGCTCGCCTCCAGTATTCTGATTTTTATTCTTGGCGGACAACAACTTGTGATGGTTGCCGACAAGTTTATCGCCGTCTCGGAAAAAGAAGTCAAGAGTAATGGTTTGTTTGAAGATTTCCTCAGCGGCTACAAGGAAATCAAAATGAACACCAGGCGTGCATTGGACATTACTCACGATATCGTTGCCTTGTCTAAAGAGACTTGCTCGATGCGGACTAACTTGCTGACGATTGCGACCAATTTTTTCAACTACTTATCCGTCATGATGTACGTCATTGTCGGTACGTTGATTTTTATCGTACCGATTTTTTCCTCAGGCTTCGCGCAACACGTGACTGAGACCACGACGACTGCTTTGTTTTTGGCCGCCTCCTTGACGGGGATGATCACTGCGATCCCTTCGTTGTCGCTCTCGAACGTAGCGGCCGGAACCTTGCGCAAACTCGAAGATCAGCTATCCAAAGGTGTAGTAGAGAAGGGTGTTCAGAAAAACAACCAAACCTTTGAGACAGCCACGACGATCAGTTTGGAAAATGTCCTGTATCGGCATCCACCCAGTCAGACAATCAGCCCATTTGTTCTGGGACCTATGAGTTATCAGTTTGAACTAGGAAAGGTCTATTACATCCGTGGCAATAATGGTTCAGGCAAAACAACGCTGATGCGCGTGCTGACTGGTTTATATGAACCGGTAGAAGGTAACGTTTTAGTCGATGGCGTGCGGGTCGTACAGCCAGTTTCCAACAATTATCGAGATTTGTTCGCTGTGGTGTTCAGCGACTTTTATTTGTTTAAAAAAATGTATGGTCTGTCTGACTACAGTCAGAATGAGATTGACGAGCTGCTGAATCTTTTCAAACTCCAGGGCAAGCTCTCAGTCGAACACGGTGAATTTTCTTCTTTGTCTTTTTCGACTGGACAAAGAAAGCGAATCGCTTTGCTTGTGGCAATTCTGGAAAAACGCCCCTTTATCATTCTCGATGAGTGGGCTGCCGATCAGGATCCTGAATTCAGACAAGAATTTTACGAGCACATAGTGCCGATGTTTCGCGAGATGGGTAAGGGCGTAATAGCTATCTCTCACGATGATCAATACTACGATACCGCGGATCATGTTTTATTCATGGCCGATGGTAAACCTATAGATTCACTCTAAAGACTCATGAAATATTTAAAAAGCTTATGGATGCGTATTTGCGACTGGTTCAACAGGCATATCCTGTTGCTACTGTTCGTCACGTTCGCAGTGGCTGGGGGCTTTATAGTTTTGTTTCCCAGCATTGTTGTAAAAATTCCTGTTGGGTATAAGGGTTTGATTTACCGCCCACTCTCTGGCGGTCTGGATTTAAACTACGTCTATTCTGAAGGGCTGCATTTTATTTATCCTTTCAACTCGATGACGCAGTACTCCATTGCACTGAATGTTCATAAGATGGACATGGAAGTCATGACGTCTGATTTGTTAAAAACAAAAGTCACCATCAGCTTCCAGTATCATGCCACCGAGCAGACACTTCCTTTGCTGCATCGCTACGTTGGTAAAGACTATCTGCATACCTACATCCTGCCTGAGGTGACTGCTTCAGTTCGGGAGATCTTTGGAAAACTTACTTCGCATCAGGCGTTTACAACTGATTTAAAGAAAGTTTCAATGGATATATCCTTGGGTGCCGATAATTATTTGATTAATAATTTAAGCCCTGCTGGTTTGACCTCAGTCAGACTGGTTCGAATCAGTGCGTTTCAGATTGAGTCCGTTGTATTTCCTGAGTCAGTGCAGAAATCCATCGAGACCAAGCTGGTCGAGTCTTCCAAGTCGGAAGAAATGGCGTTTACGATTGATATCGCTAAACAAGAAGCTACTCGCAAGGAAATCGAGGCGGGTGGAATCAAGAAATATCAGGATATCGTTAATAGCGGCTTAACAGATAATTACCTCAAACACGAGGGTATCAAAGCAACCCTGAAACTCGCAGAGTCTAATAACTCAAAAATCGTTGTCTTTGGCTCATCTGAGGGTGGTTTGCCTCTCATTCTCGGAGATGCTGATACGAATCGTATTGGTGCTGATAACAAGACTTCTCAGGCAACTGCTTCCAAACCCGCGACCTCGACTAGCCCAGACAAGTCTAGCGATACAGACAAGACGACTGCTGCGAACAAGACGACTACTTCGGACAAGACGACTACTCCGGATAAGACGACTACTTCGGATAAGACCGGCGTAGCAGACAAGACGAACTCGGCAGATAAGGCTAGCGCTCCAAAATCTGACGCTAAAGCAACCAGTGAGTCTAAAAAGTGATTGATTTGAATAGGAACTTTCTGAAGACGGTGTTGGCTTCATTTGTTGATTGTGGAAAAGGATCTATGAGTGCACGCTTGAAAAAAATGCTGCCGCATCGAGCTGGTCAGTTTCATTGCGCTTTAGTTTCACTTGGTTTATCCCTCAGTCTATGCACCTTAAGTTTTCAGGTTGCAGCTCAAGTGGCTGCAAAGCCTGAGTCACCTGCTACTTCTGTAGTAAGTACGACTCCCGCAACAACAGCGACTCCCGCAGCAACAACGACTCCCGCAGCAGCAACGCCCGCAATAACTACTTCTGCATCAACTACCTCTGCATCAACCACCTCTGCAGCAACTACTGCTCCAGTGGCACAGACAAACTTTATCGATGCATCGCCTCCAGTTTTTTATAACAGTAGTGTTACCGCTGGAAATGTCACCAATCCGTATTTTGACTCTTCAATCCCCTTGGGTGATTTTCAAAAAAAATATTATCAGTCCTGCTTTGTGTATGTTTTTATAAAAACGTTTATGAGAGTTCAGATCATTAATCTCTCAACGCACAAGGTTAGTAGTTGCCCGGCTTCAGAATTCAGAAAAATCACAGCATCTTCGGTCGCTGCACAGCTAAAAACTGCAGCTAACGTGACGCTTGTAGGCTTGGTTGGTCCAAACTTCCAGATGATGGATGAAAATAATTCCGCCATTGAGGCAGAATCGGTACCAATTGGCAATTTGAATTTCTCGCCCGTTATGTATGCGGATATTGGTATTGGAGATGTATTCCACAGTTGGAATATTATTAAGTCAATGAGACGGCTGTTCAGGTGGACCAATGTCGATGTCACCTATAACCCCATCGCCTCGCGTCGCAATATGGACTACGTTTGGTACAAAGGTAGAACTGTTTATGTGATGACGACTGATCTAGGCCAAAAGTACGTGATGGCTTTCTACAACCCTGTTGATATACAAAATTTTAAAACAGAAGAATATCTTGTCGGCAGATTGAATAACCTTGGTAATGCACTCAATCTGCCACCAGGCTGGACTTTCAAATCCATCGTTTTGCAAAAGGTATTAAGGCTACATCAGATTCCGTTTCAGGGTTATGCGGGTGAGACCATGGTTGACGAACTGGATAATGTCTACATCCGTGCTGAAGAGCTAGAGTAATGAAGCCTTTTCTAATCACTGTTTTGAATCGCTGGAAAAATAATGTCTGATCCTCTTGTTACGCTGTGCCCCGATGTGGTTGTCGAGCCTTTGGTTGCGCGTTGGTACGCCTGGTCTCATCTGATATCCCCCGGTACTGCTGCGCTCAATACTGTGTTTCGTCATCTGTCGCTGTTGGAGTCATTTGTTGCACAACCCGATGTTCACGCTGTGGCGTGTCAAACCCCGAGTTTGCGGGGAGGTCCTTTTGTCGATTTGCCTAAGACTGCAGTCGATGCTGTTCAAAAACTCATTGACTCTACTAAAGCAGATCAGCCACATTTGATTCAGTTTGGCGAGGATCTTAGAGAAACTTATCGGTTTGTTTTAAAAAATTCAGACGGTTTCAGCATTGAGAAACATTATGCAAATCTGCCAGAATCGGTAAAAGGCTATGTGGAGCTGCTCTATACACTAGGGGGATTTCCGGATATTCGTTTAATAGAACCTCTTTTGTATCGTAGTAATTTAAAGCGCGATGCTTTTCAAAGTGCGATGCTCTACAGGGCTAAAGGTGATGATCGCAGTTTTGCTTTCAGTACTCCCAGGATGCCGCGTCCCGATGCTTTTGAACTTCACCAGCCTTTTGCTTCCGAGGTATATGATTTTCTTGCACGGTTAAGATTTTCACCTCAGCCATTCTCAGCCGTGATGTCTGCCCTTGGCGCCAAACCCGAGGACGAAGCTTTAGTTAAAAGTCTTGTGACAGAGTCAGCAGTCGTGATTGCGCATGATCAGCCTGCAGCAGGGCAGACACGCTGGAGATATTTTGGTCACGCCTGCGTCCTGGTTGAGGCTGCAGATGGAAAAAATGTTTTAGTTGATCCCTTGGTAGCCTATGAAACCGACCCGGCGCTCAAGCGTTTCGTCCTCAGTGACTTGCCTGAAAAAATTGACTACGTTGTTCTCACGCATAACCATGCCGATCACGTTCTGATTGAAACCTTGCTGGCGCTTCGCTACAGGATCGATACGATCGTCGTGCCTGCCGCAGGCGGTGGCTTGGCTGACCCCTCGCTTAAATTAATGCTTGAGTCCATTGGTTTTAAAAAGGTCGTTGAATTAGGGACTTTGGATCATGTCGAAAGCGGCTTGCTGCGTCTTACAGCGTTGCCGTTTCTGGGCGAGCATGGCGATCTGGATATCCGCTCAAAAGCAGCCTGGCATGTGCGTGCTGGCGACCATAGTTTATTGTTCGCCGCAGACAGTAATAATCTCGAACCAAAAATGTACGACATGCTTCGCGCAATGATTGGTCCGATTGATACCCTTTTCCTGGGAATGGAGTGCCTTGGCGCACCCTTTAGCTGGACCTATGGCCCTATCTTACCTATCGCAGTCGATCGCAAAAAAGACCAGTCCCGCAGACTGAATGGCTCAGACTGCGAGCGCGGAATGAAAGTGGTCAATAGTCTTGGCTGTAAAACCGTCTATATCTATGCGATGGGGGCAGAGCCCTGGTTGCAATTTATTACGAGCATTGATACGGATCCAAATACGCCCCCTGCAGTCAATGCACGTCAACTCATTGAGTTGTGCAAAACCCAGGGTATCACTGCTGATTTGCTTTATGGTTCTGCCGAAGCGATTCTCTAGTTTGTTGAACTTAACTACGTGGAAAGATCATGAGTCCTTATCTAATGTATGCGATCTATGCGCTTCTGTGCATTCTGGTTTCCTTTTATGGAAGGGGTACACGTTTAGGTTTCTGGGGCGTGCTGTTACTGAGCGTTATCGTTTCACCTTTGATCGTAGTTGTGGGCTTGTTATTACTGGCACCGTTTCAATCGAATATCTTGCGGCCTTTCAAAAGTAAACGGGTGGAGTGACGTACTATTTTTGTAAAGTTTCACATTGCATTAAAAAACGATCGATATGCTGACAAATAGGCCCCTACGCTAAACCTAGGGCCTATTTTTTTTACGACTTTGTAACGAAATTAAATCAATTTATCCAAGACTCTTACCTTGTTTTTTAAAGCTGGTCGTGCGATTGGCATGAGGTCAGAGTTTCAAATTAAATAGCAGTGTCACTGTGATCACGGACATGTCTGAACATCAGCTACTTCCTTTAACGAACGCGCAACGCAACGTCTGGTTTCATCAACAGCTCGATCCAATGGCGCCTGGTTATAACATTGGACAAGCGATTCGTTTCACAGGAGCCCTCGATCTCGAGCGTTTAGGTGCCGCACAGCAAGCTGTTGTTGATCGTTTTGATAATTTGCGCTGCAAGTTTTTAGTAGTCGACAATGAGCCTTTCCAGTTGATCGACACCACCCTGACCATAGTGCCAAAAACCTGGGATCTCAGAGCTGAGCTTGATCCCGGTAGCAGAGCGAAACAACTGATTGCCCTGGAGTTTGACAAAGCCTTTGATCTTGAACGAGATCCTTTATGCAGATTTGGTCTGATTCGTTTGGCAGACGAAGAGTGGGAATGGTTTTGGGTGACCCATCATATCGTCACGGATGGCTGGGGATTTCAGCTTGCGATGCAATACATGGCGCAGGTTTATGCCAACTCAACCGCTGTAGAGCAAGAGGAGTATGCAAGCTGGACTGCGCTTGTCCATCAAAATCAGTCTTATTTAAAAAGTGCTGATTACCTGGCTGACCAGCGCTATTGGGAGTCTGCGCTCGGGGGGCTGGAGCCGGTCGCCACCTTGTCTGATTTTCCGGTCGCGATGCACGCACCGGATATGACAGATTTTTGTAGCGTTGTACTCTCTCGTGCTGAGTATGATGCGTTGGGTGAAATCGCCCGTGAATTTGGTGCGAATCATTTTTCTACCATCGTCGCTCTGTATGCAGCTTACCTGTATCGCCTGACGGGTAAGAGTGAGATTTGTTTTGCTACACCAGCACTCGGACGAGATAAATTTGCTCGCTTAGGTGGGGGGATGATGTCCAATCCGATTCCCCTGCGCTTGAACATACAACCAGACGACTCCCTGCGTGATGTCGTGCAGCAAGTCTCACGGCTGTTAAGACGTGTTCTACGTCATAGTCGTTTTCCTGCCAATGAGATTAGTCGGCAGCAGCGTGCTAAAGAACTTGCTGACCCGTATGGCTTGAACATCAATGTCCAGAGTTTTTCTTATAGACTCGATTTTGGTGATGTGCAAGCCAGACTCAAAACGCTCAAGTCAGGACCTGTCGGAGATACTGCACTACAAATTTTTGATAAACAGGATGGTAGTCCTGTGGAGTTCGTGTTCGAATTTGAGCCGAAGCGTTACTCCCGAACTTTAATTGCTAAACATTTTGAGCGACTAACAAAACTTTTCAAGAGTCAGCTCGACTTTAATCAAAAGATTGCTGCGCTTGAACTGCTTGATCAGGAAGAAAGCCTTTCGGCGCTGAATCTTTCGCGCGGCGACGAAGTTGCACTGCAACCGGGATACACACTGCCAGACTATTTCGAGCGCCAAGTTGCCCAATCTCCTGAGTCCATCGCTCTGGTTTGCAGCGATGAGCAATTAACCTATCGTGAACTTGATGCGCGTGCCAATCAGTTAGCTCGCTATTTGCTTGCTCAGGGCGTTCAGACTGAAGATGTGGTTGCAATTCTCGTTGATCGCTCCATTGGCATGATTGTCGCCATGCTGGCTGTTCTCAAAGCCGGGGCCGCTTACTTACCCATGGACTCGAGTTATCCTGTCTCGCGCCTCGGCTTCATGCTTGCAGATAGTCACGCCAAAGTGATCATCTCCACCTCCTCGTTGCTCGATGAAACCGATGTTTTAAATCAAAGGGATGCACAGAATATTAGTGATAGTGCAAAGCGGTCTATTTTTGCAGTGCGACTCGATGATTATGTTTTGGGCGTGATGCTCGAGCAGTATCCAGAACATGCGATTGATACGACTGAACGGGGATTTGTTCTCACTGAACAAAATTTGTCCTATCTGATTTACACCTCAGGCTCAACTGGTCGCCCCAAAGGGGCGGGTAATACACATCGAGGTGGACGTAATGCTGTTGAGGCGTTTGTAAAAAAATTGGATTTGAATGCTGAAACTCGGGCACTGCAGTTCAAGTCTTTTGCATTTGATGCTTCGTTTTTAGAAATTTTTCCGGTCCTGGTGAGCGGTGGCTTGCTCTATTTGCTGGATGATCCATTCGTTCGACAAGATCCAGTCGCGCTCGGTGAGTTCATACAAGCCCATCGAATCAGCCACGCAGATATTCCTCCTGTCATGTTGCCGGAAATACCGGTTGAAAAACTCTCCACACTTAAAAGTTTGGTTGTTGGTGGGGAGGCCTCTTCTGCTGCGCTGGTCAGGCGTCACGCGTCGCATTGCTTGATGTTTAACTGTTATGGACCGACTGAAGCCTCGGTGTGTTCTGCCGCGGCTGGACCGCTCAGTGCAGAGTTCGAGGACACAGCCACTGTGCCGATTGGGTATCCGATACAGAACACTCGGATTTATATTCTTGACGATGCTTTGAATATGCTGCCACCTGGCTCGATAGGTGAGTTGTATATTTCCGGTGCCGGTGTTTCACGTGGCTATCTGGGCAGAGCGGGTTTAACCGCTGAGAGTTTCCTGGCGGATCCCTTTGCCAAGGGCTTGCGGATGTATCGCAGTGGCGATCTCGCGCGTTGGACTGAGAGAGGCGTTCTTGAGTATTTTGGTCGTGCTGATGCACAGATCAAAATTAGAGGTTTCAGGATTGAACTCGGTGAGATCGAGGCAGTTCTCTTATCTATACCAGGCATTGGGCAATGTACCGTGCAGGCAAGAGGCGAGGGGGCTACTAAGCGACTCGTCGCTTATCTTGTCGTCGATTCGACTGTGCCACTCATCGAAATATCCACTCTCAAAGAGCAGCTAGCCAGTCGCTTGCCTGACTACATGGTTCCGGCCTCATATGTTGTTCTTGACTCCTTTCCTCTAACACCAAACGGAAAACTGGATACTCGTGCACTACCGGCTCCAGAAATCAATGGCGACGGTGATTTTAGAGTTCCGCATACTCATAACGAGCAGTTAATCGCAACGCTTTTTGCAGAACTCACCGGTGCGAACGCGGTCGGTCTTGATGATAGTTTTTTCGCACTGGGTGGACACTCGCTGTTGGCGATGCGACTGATTTCAAAGATCCGGGCGCAGACTGGTTTAGATCTTCCACTGCGCATATTATTTGATCAACCTAGTGTAGAGGGCTTGGCCAATGCGTTAACCGCGTTAGAGTCTTCTGCGAAACTCGATTTAACAAGTCCGTTACGCCCAGCTGTTGTTCCAGGCCTTGGTATTCTGGCTAACGACCCTAGCGGTAGACGTCGCACACTTTCCTTTGGACAAGTCCGACTATGGACACTTGCTCAGATTGAAGAGGCGTCGGGTGCTTATAACGCACCCTCAATTCTCAGGCTGCATGGTGAGCTCAATGCCACATCACTTGAGCTTGCTTTACTAGACGTCATTAATCGTCATGAGCCTTTACGAACCATCATTCTGAATGAAGAAGGACAACCGCACGGTTATGTGACTGAGCTCGTGGCTGATTTTAAATTTCTTACCCAGGAAAATTTCAGTGATTTGGAGCCGTCGCAACGCAAACTAGCGCTTGAGCGGAGCATCCAAAAGGATTCGGCAGCGCCCTTTGATTTGAGTCGGGATTTGATGGTGCGTGCTCGCCTCATTCGACTTGGCGCTCAAGAGCATGTACTCATTCTGGTGATGCATCACATCGCGGGCGATGGAGTCTCGATGAGTGTGTTCTGCCGAGACCTGACTCAAGCTTATCAGGCACGCGTGCATGGCAAGTTGCCAGAGTGGTTGCCATTGGCTGTGAGTTATGCAGATCACGCTGCCTGGCAGCGCTCGTGGTTGGAGCAAAGCGGTGAGTTGATTGCACAAAGCAAGTATTGGCAGGCGCAGCTCGCGGGGATACCTGAACTATTAAGCCTGCCCACCGATCATCCGCGAGAAGCTCAACGCAGTCGTGCGGCAAGATATTTGCCAATCGAGATAGGTGCGCAGACAACCTCGCAATTACAAGAGTTGGCTAACAAACACCAGACAACGCTCTTTACTGTGCTTGTCGCTCTCTACGGCATGCTGCTTGCAAGAGTTGCGAATCAGAGTGAGGTAGTGATCGGTTCGCCTGTAGCGGGACGCACCACGCCTGAGGTTGATCAGCATGTCGGATTTTTCATCAATACCCTTGCGCTTCGTGTCGATGCGAGTGGCCATCCCGATTTTGATCTGCTCATCGAGCGGGTCAAGGTAACGATTCACGATGCACTGACACATCAGGATTTACCTTTCGATAGGCTGGTTGAGGACTTGGGTGTAGGACGCTCTTTATCGCACACACCAGTATTCCAGGCGATGCTTGCCTGGCAGAATCAAGAGGAATTTAAATTTTCTCTGGAAGATCTGGAAATTGATCTTTTGCCTGTTGCGCTGGAGCAAACCAAATTCGATTTAACGCTTTCACTTGCGCCTTCTGCCGATGGAAAAATCCGTGGAACGCTTGAGTATGACGCGAGCCTGTTTGAGGAGCATCGCGTTGCGCAGTGGGTAAGATGGCTGGAGCGTACGCTGGAGCAGGCGCAAGCCTTGAGTCTTGAGGCAACGCCAGTCGATACGCTCTCGCTTCTGGATACTGCTGAGCGTCAACAGGTCGTCGAATTCTTTAATCACAACGAGCTGAGCGCAGAGTTACGCGCTGAAGTGATGTCAGAGGCTGCGACGAGCACTCTCGTGTCACTGTTTGCGCAGCAAGTTTCCCGCACACCGAACGCGACAGCGGTGGTGTTTGGCTCGACACGGCTGAGTTACACGCAATTGGATCGTCGTGCCAATCAGTTAGCCCGCCATCTGATTGGGCTGGGCATAGGTCCTGAGCGGATTGTGGGTCTGGCGCTACCTCGTTCGGTCGAGATGGTGGTGGCCTTGCTTGCTGTGCTCAAGAGCGGTGCGGCGTATCTGCCGCTCGATCCAGAGTATCCGAGCGCACGGTTGAGCTATACGCTCAATGACAGTGGTGCGAGTGTGTTGTTGACACAGAAGGGACTGGTTGTTGAGGCGCTTGAGACTTTGCGTAGCGCAGGTACGACGCTGGCTGTCCTGACTCTGGACGATACTCAGCTTCAGGCTATACTCGCAGACTTGCCCGACACACCGCTTAGCGCCGAGGAATTAAACGGTGTACTTGCACCCGATAATCTCGCCTACCTGATCTACACCTCTGGCTCAACCGGCCAGCCCAAGGGTGTAGGCAATACGCATTTAAATGTGGTGCGCCTCTTGTCTCGCACACAAGACTGGTTTTCTTTTAACGCCCAGGATGTCTGGACGCTCTTTCATTCGATCGCGTTTGATTTCTCCGTCTGGGAAATCTGGGGTGCGCTTGCCTATGGCGGTAAGTTAGTGGTTGTACCAGATGATACCCGGCGCTCGCCTGCTGATTTCCTCAGCTTATTACAAACCGAGGGTGTGACGGTTTTGAACCAGACGCCAACCGCCTTTGAGGCGCTGGCTTCACAAGCTGTCGCGCTAGAAATTGCACCTGATAGTTTGGCTTTGCGTTATGTGATTTTTGGTGGTGCAGCGCTTAATCCTGTCAAACTCGTACAGTGGAATGAGCGTTTTCCACTGAGTAAAACGCTGTTGGTCAATATGTACGGTATTACCGAGACGACCGTACACGTGACGTACCGTCCGTTGGTTGAGGCTGATTTCACTAGCGAGATCAGTCCGATTGGCAAACGCATTCCCGATTTGTCGACCTATATTCTGGATGAGGCGCTTAATCCGCTGCCAGTGGGTGTTGTGGGAGAGTTGTATGTGGCAGGACCTGGGCTTGCGCGCGGCTACTTAGGGCGTGCAGGATTGACTGCAGAGCGTTTTGTTGCAAATCCTTTTGGCACTGGCGAGCGTCTGTATCGTAGTGGTGATTTGGCTTGCTGGACCCAAGACGGTGCGCTTGAGTACCTGGGGCGTGCCGATGCACAGGTCAAAATCCGTGGTTTCCGTATCGAGTTAGGCGAGATTGAGGCAGCACTGGTCGCAATACCAGGCGTGGCGCTCTGCACCGTGCAGGCGCGTGGCGAGCAAGACGCCAAACAACTGGTCGCTTATCTTGTTCCTGGCGCCGGTCAGAGCATTCCTGCTGTGGCAGAGCTCAGAGCCTTGCTTGGTAAAACTCTGACTGACTATATGGTGCCTGCGGCCTTTGTCGTGCTTGAAGCCTTACCACTCACGGTTAACGGCAAGCTCGATACACGCGCACTGCCCGCACCTGAAATCACAGGGAGCAGTGATTACAGAGCGCCTGGCACAGAGAGCGAGAAGTTGATCTCTGAGCTCTTTGCCGAGCTCACAGGTGCCAAGCGTGTAGGTCTGGACGATAAGTTCTTTAACCTCGGTGGCGACAGTATCAGTGCGATCCGCCTGGTCTCGCTCGCGCGGGCGCGTGGTGCGCATCTGACCGTCCGAACAATTTTTGAATATCCCAGCGTTCAGGAACTTGCGGCGCAGGTTCGTAGCCGCGCTGTACAAGTGACGATTGCAAAGCCTGTTGCTGGTTGGGTAGCGTTGACTCCCTTACAAACAAGGTTCCTGCAGTTATCAGGCTCAGTCAAGCAATTCAATCAGACAGCACTGCTAGTTGTACCCGAAGAGCTCTCGTTAGCTCAGGTCAGCAGTATGCTGGCCAGACTGAGTGAGCACCACGATGCCTTGCGCTTAAAACTTGTGGATACCGAAGCAGGGCGCAAACTCTGGTTGCAAGATCAGGCGCCTGCGTTAGAAATCGAAATGGTTGATCTGAGTACTCAGGACGCTGACGCGCAAGCACAGTCGCTCAGCAGCTTAAGCAGGAGTATCTCAAGGCGTCTCGATCCTTATGCGGGACAAATGCTGGCTGCAACGTGGGTGACGCTGAGTCGCGAGACTGGTGCGCGTGCGCGACTATTGCTTGCGATTCATCATCTGGCGGTCGATGGCGTGTCCTGGCGGATCTTGTTTGAGGACCTTGAGCATCTGCGTCTCAAAGATAGTCTGCCCAGCCGTACAAACTCTGTGAGGGACTGGTCACAGGCACTCATTGAGCAAAGCACTACACGTGAAAACGAATTCCAGGCCTGGCTCGATACGCTTACAGGGGCAGAAGAGCTGGGCTTTGATGCTAAAACGAGTCTTGACCTGAACACAATGGGTCAAGCGCATCATGTTTCATCGCTCATTACCGAGGAGTTGGCCTTAGCGCTTGGTGACGTCGCCCGTACTTACTATGCAGGTATGGATGAGGTCTTGTTGAGCGCCTTAGGCTTGGCCCTGACTGACTGGCAGCAAGCGCGTTATGGCATCCAGCCTGGTCCACTTTTGATTGACCTTGAAAGCCACGGACGTCAGAGCGACTCAACGGATCTGGATATTACCCATACGGTGGGTTGGTTTACAAGCGTTTATCCGGTTCGTCTGGATGCTTCAGGTTTTGATCTGAATGAGGCATTCTCTGGAGGTGCTTCGGCAGGACTTATGCTGCGTGCCACAAAAGAAAGCATTGCCTCAATGCCTGATAAGGGCTTGGGCTTTGGTATTTTAAGAGAACTGAACCCTAGGACTGGACTCGTTTTAAGTGAATTACCAAGTGCTCAGGTAGTTTTTAACTATCTTGGACGGTTTGAACAAAGTCAATCTCAGTCTGGATGGTACGCCAGTCAATTGATGAGCGCTGAGGAAGATCAGAATCGAGCACGCATGCATGGCCTCGAAGTCAACGCGATGTTTAACACGCAGGGTGCTTTAGAGCTAACCTGGGTACATCATCCACAAATGCATTTACGTCAGGGGATTGAAGATTTGGCGCTGAGATTTGAGCGCGCCTTAAACGCGCTGGTTCAACATTGCAAAAACTCCGCGCTTGCTCAACGTCGCACACCTTCAGATTTTTCTTTAGCTCGTAAGTGCGGTCTGGATCAGCCCCTGCTTGATCGCTGGCCAGAGGCTACCGAGGTCTGGCCCCTGACTTCTTTGCAGCAGGGTTTGGGTTTTGAAAGTCTTGCGCTGGAGAATGCTGCACATGATCCTTATCGCGTGCAGCTAACGCTGACCTTAAAAGGTCAAGTTAATGCTGAACGCCTGGAGTTAGCATTAAATCAGTTGATCAGACGTCATGAAATATTGAATCTTGTGCTTCCTGCAGAGATGCTGGAACGCGGTCTGGGTATTCAGCTGTCACAGCCACTTGACTGGAAAGTGATCGTTGCAAGCGAGCAAGAGCTTTCCTCCTTGATTGAAAGTGATCTGCACACTCCCTTTGATCTGGAATACGGACCCCTGATTCGTGCCAGACTGATTCAAACTTCAGCTGTTGATTTTCACCTGCTTATTACTAATCATCACGCTTTACTTGATGGCTGGTCAATGCCGATCGTCATGAGCGATCTGGCTGCTCTTTATCGGGGCGAGATACTTTCACCAGCCTTGCCATGGAGTGAACACTTGAAATGGCTTGCGGTTCAGAATAATGAATCAGCAAAAGACTATTGGGTCAGACATCTTCAGGATCAGTCAAGTTCACTGATATGGTCTAGCGGTAAAACGCAGACGGATAAACAGTCAGCGCATATTGATCCAGGTCAGTTTATCCAGCGTATCCCTGAAGCACTTTCTTCAAGTCTGGCCCAGTTTGCCAGAAACCAAAACCTGACCATCGCCACGGTTTTGCAGTCACTCTACATATTGTTACTTGCTCGTTTGAGTAGTAGGGACGATATCACCATCGGCGTGACACGCAGCGGCAGAAATGCTGAGCGTCCGGGGATTGATCGGGCTGTTGGCTTTTTTATCAGCACCATGCCTTTGCGAGCCCGGGTCAGATTGTCGCAACCTTTGATCGAGTGGATGAGGTCATTGCAGAATGAGTTTGCTCAACAAGATGAGCATTTGCATTTGGGATTGCAGGCTGTCCAGCAAAGCCTTGGACAAAAAAATCTTTTTGATTCACTTTTCGTATTTGAAAACTATCCCGTAGATGAAAGCGCAAACCGCTTCGCACAAGGTATTGAGATCTCGGATATCAAGGGCCGTGATGCAACGCACTACGGACTCGCTTTGGCGGTCATGCATACGCCAGAGGGTTTATTGTTACGCGCGACCTATGATCAGACACTTTTAAACAGCGATCAGATTAAAAATATATTTTCTCACCTTGAGCAAATGGTGCAAAGGGTTGCGCTTGAGCCGGTCGATGAAATGTGTCTCGGTGATGTTCGCTGGTTCGATCAGAGGCAGCGTCATCAGGTCCTTGACTTGTTTAATCGCAATGAGCTGAGCGCTGAGCTGCGAGCCGAAGAGTTATTCGAGGCGGCCATGAGCACGCTGGTGTCGCTCTTTGCGCAACAAGTCGCGCGCACCCCTCATGGGACAGCGGTGGTGTTTGGCGCGGCACGCTTGAGCTATCTGGAACTGGATCGTCGCGCTAATCAGTTAGCGCGTCATCTGAGCGGTTTGGGAATAGGACCTGAGCGGATTGTGGCTCTGGCGCTGCCGCGCTCGCTCGAGATGGTGGTGGCGATGCTCGCGGTACTCAAGAGCGGCGCAGCGTTTCTGCCGCTCGATCCCGACAACCCCAGCGCGCGCTTGAGCTATACGCTGAGCGACAGTGGTGCGCGTGTCTTGTTGACGCACAAGGGCTTGGTCGCTGAGGCGCTCGAGACCTTGCGCCGCGCGGGCACGACACTGACAGTGATGGCACTGAACAATGCGCAGCTTGAGGCCGCACTCGCAAGCTTGCCCGACACACCGCTTGCAGCCGAGGAATTGAACGGCGCACTTGCACCCGATCATCTCGCCTACCTGATCTACACCTCTGGCTCGACCGGTCAGCCTAAAGGCGCTGGCAATACGCATCGTGGTGGCTGTAATCTTGTGCGCTCTTTTATTGCGCAATGCAACTTAACCGCAGCAACCCGCACACTGCAGTTTTCGTCCTACGCTTTTGATGCGTCAATTTTAGAAATGATGCCGACCTTGTGCAGCGGTGCCGCGCTCTACCTGATCGACAGCTCCACGGTACGCCATGATCCTGAGGCGCTTGGCGATTTTATTGAATCGCATCAAATCACCCACGCCTATATTCCGCCAGCGCTGTTGCCGGAAATCCCCCGGGATCGTCTGCAAAGTCTGCAGACCTTGATGGTTGGCGGTGAGGCGGTATCGAGTGCGCTGGTGCAAACCTATGCCTCGCACTGCAAGATGTTTAACTGCTATGGTCCGACCGAGACCTCGGTGTGTGTGACCACCGCGGGCCCACTCGATGCGCTGATCGATACGGCCAGTATCGTGCCGATTGGTCATCCGATCGCTCAGGTGCAGATTTATATTCTGGATGCAGGACTCAATCCCTTGCCAGCAGGTGTGGCCGGAGAGCTGTATATTGCCGGCCAATCGCTGGGTCGAGGTTATCTCGGACGAACAGGTCTGACGGCTGAAAGATTTGTAGCCAATCCTTTTAGCCAGGGTCAGCGGATGTATCGCAGTGGCGATCTGGCGCGATGGACCGAAGGCGGTGTGCTGGAGTATCTGGGCCGCGCCGACGCACAGGTCAAAATCCGTGGTTTCAGGATTGAACTCGGTGAGATCGAAGCGGCACTGCTCGCGATACCCGGTATTGCACAGTGCACGGTACAGGCCCGCGGCGAGGGGAGTGCCAAGCAACTTGTGGCTTACCTGGTTGCGAAAGAACAGCAGGTGATGGCCGAGATATCGGCTATCCGTCAAACGCTGGCAAGCGCACTGCCTGATTACATGGTTCCGGCTGCGTTTGTCGTGTTGGAGTATTTGCCACTGAATGCGAGCGGCAAGCTCGATGTCCGTGCGCTACCTGTACCTGAGATAGCGGGTCATACGGTTTATCGCGCTCCAGTCACAGTGTTTGAGCAATTGATTGCTTCGCTCTTTGCAGAGTTAACAGGTGTCTCTAGCGTTGGACTTGATGACAGTTTCTTTGCGCTTGGCGGTCATTCTTTGATCGCTATGCGTTTGATTTCCCGGATACGCTCTCAAACAGGGTTGAATATCACCTTGCGCCAGCTCTTTGAGCAGCCGAGCGTTGAGGGACTGGCTGCTGCGTTAACGACGATCGGTTCTCTGTCGTCTATGGATTCTTTGCGAACCACACGACCTCCTGTTGTCGCAGGTCAGGGTGTTTTGGATCCAGCGTCCACAGCAACTCAGCGAGAGCTCTCTTTTGGACAGGTCAGGCTCTGGACACTTGAGCAGATCGATGAATCTGCGGGTTCTTATAACGTCCCCATCGTACTTAAATTGAATGGTTCTCTGAACGTCGAGGTGCTCGAGCTGGCCCTCAGAGATGTGTTGGAGCGTCACGAACCTTTACGTACCGTTATTCTTAATCACGATGGCGAGCCGCAAGGGTTTGTGCAAACGCTCACGCCTGATAGAGCCTTTTTCACTTTCGATGATCGGACTGCGGAATCCGCAAGCAAGAGCTCTGCGCTGCTTGACGATATCATTCTGAAAGACTCGACCAAGCCTTTCGATCTCGCCCGAGATTTAATGTTGCGCGCGCGTCTGGTCAAGCTTTCTGCCGAGCAGTTTGTCCTTGTATTGGTCATGCATCACTGTGCCGCGGACGGTATCTCGCTAGGTGTTTTTTGTCATGACTTGACTCAAGCTTACCGAATGCGTTCACGTCACCAAGCACCTGACTGGAAGCCTCTTGCTGTGACATACGCCGATCATGCCGCCTGGCAGCGCGCGTGGCTTGAAGAAAGTGGCGAACTTGCGGCACAAAGCACGTCCTGGAAAAACAAACTTCAAGGGATCCCCGAACTTTTAAGTCTGCCGACTGACTTTCCCAGACAAGCATCGCGAAGCCGTACTTCAGGCTATTTACCGATTGAGATTAGTGCCAAAACGACTATTCAGTTACAAGCACTCGCAGCACGTCATCAAACCACGCTGTTTACCGTTCTGGTGGCACTCTACGGAACCTTGCTTGCACGACTAGCAAATCAACAAGAAGTGGTGATAGGTTCACCCGTTGCGGGACGTTCTGTTCCAGAGGTAGATGAGCTGGTTGGCTTTTTTGTCAATACCTTAGCTCTCAGGGTCGACACGACGGGTCACCCAGATCTCGATACTCTGATCGAACAGGTTAAAGAGACGATTCATCATGCGCTGACTCACCAGGATCTGCCCTTTGAGAAGCTCGTTGATGATTTAGGCGTGGCAAGGGCGCTTTCCCATACTCCTGTATTTCAAACTATGCTTGCATGGCAAACTCAGGACAGGGCGGAGCTTTCTTTTGAAAATATTTCTGTCGAGATGCTTCCTGCTGGTCTGCAGTTAGCTAAATTTGACCTGACAGTTTCGATTGGACCCGCACCAGATGGCTCGATACGTGGCGGTGTTGAGTATGACGCGAGTTTGTTCAGTGCTCCTCGGGTAGAGCAATGGATAAAGTGGTTTGTGCGCACGCTTGACCAAGTTTCTGTACTGGGTGATGCGCGCACGCCCGTCGATACGCTTTGCTTACTCGACGAAAGTGAACGCCAACAACTCCTTGGCTCACTCTGTCGTAACGACGAGCCGACCGGGCAACTTTCTGCACTAGTCCCTGCAACAGAAGTGCTCACGGTCACTGAACTTTTTGCTCGACAAGTCGAAAGAACGCCTGAGGCCATTGCGATTGTTTTTGAATCCTCTCACTGCACTTATTCTGAACTGGATCGGCGTGCCAACCGTTTGGCGAGGTGTTTGATTCAACTCGGGATGGGACCAGAGCAGATTGTAGGTCTAGCCTTGCCGCGTTCCATCGAGATGGTCGTTGGCATGCTCGCGGTACTTAAGAGTGGTGCAGCTTATTTGCCGTTAGATCCAGACTATCCCTTGGAGCGTCTGACGTTCATGCTCGCAGATAGTCGGGCGCAAGTGTTGCTTACCCGCAGTAATGCTGTTGGCACTTTACTGGAAAATCTTCAGACCTCTCATTCCAGTGTATCTGTACTTGATTTGTGTGATCCTGTTGTTCAGCTTCAGCTAGGGAGCCTTGAGGACACTGCTATCAATCAAGCAGAACGGAGCAGGAACATAAGCCCTGACAGTCTAGCCTACATGATTTATACCTCAGGCTCTACCGGTCGTCCTAAAGGGGTCGGTATTGTGCATAGTGGCTTAGCCAACCAGTTGCAATGGATGCAATGGCAATATCCCTTTGATCCAACGCATGTGATGCTGGGCAGAAGTTCATATGCTTTTGATGCTTCGGTCTGGGAGATTTTTTCGCCTCTGATTGCTGGAGCCAAACTGGTATTGGTCGATAAGGAAATCCTTTTAAATGCTGAGCAACTTTCGCGGAGTTTATCGGAACATCAAATAACGGATCTGCAGTTGATCCCCTCCCTGTTTGCTTTGTTTAAGGATGGTTTGACGCAAACAAATATCAAACGTGTGTTCTTCGGTGGTGAAAGATTACCTGCGTCGCTCGTCAGAGAGGTGATGGATATTTACCGTGCCAGCGTCGTTAATCTTTACGGCCCGACAGAGGCTACCATTCAGAGCATTCACCATTCGGCGTTTGCCAACCTAGCTCATGGTGATGCACCGATCGGTCGACCGATCTGGAATACGCAGATCTACATTCTGGATGAGTCCTTGAATCCATTACCTGCGGGTGTGGCGGGGGAGTTGTACATTGCGGGTGTGGGTCTTGCGCGTGGTT